>ERZ772960.272-NODE-272-length-49320-cov-5.118116_pt1 | contig 49320 bp, 41 predicted proteins | sample MGYA00580678_ERZ772960 | MGnify/ENA primary metagenome ERZ772960 (study PRJEB29015, sample SAMEA2737930) | human oral metagenome | biome: human oral; feature: human-associated habitat; material: dental | place: China | collected 2059 ...
TAGGAAGGTTCGTGTACCAAACAGGACCGATGCTATACTCGAAAGAAAGGGGCTGATACATATAGTCACAGGCCAAAGGATTATTCACACCCGGCTGGCTCTTGCCAAAGGTGCCCTGAAGACTATACTGCATACCGATATTCAAACTGTTCACAATCGTACCCGGGGTGCGGTAAATCTGAGCAGACTTGTAACGGTCTTTGCTCATGCGATAAACATTGTGACTATAGAACAAAGACAGATTCGGAGCTACCCGATAGGTCAGAATGCCACCAAAGTTCCAAGCAAAGGACGCACCATCACCCAAGGCCAAAGAAGGACCCGTGTACACAGAAACGTTCCAACGACGTGCAGGATTCACACCTGCTATAGCATTGAACATGTTGAACTGATAGTCCAAAGAAAGCAACGTGTTGTGGAACTTCATCGGCTCTAAGCTGCTGCCACCGTAGTCTACCCATATCTTGTCGGACAAATATTCACCACTCAAACGAACGCCGTGGTAATCGTTCAGGTTGTAGCCGGCAAACAGAAGACCGTTCTTGATAAGAGAAGAACCCTGACCGGTGTAACGCCATGTATGTACCGTGGTGTTCCAACCCAAACCGCCACCCACAAAGATACCCGAAGGCATCAAATCCTTGGCATCCTTATTCTCCACGTCTTTGTCCTTGCTGCGGTCACGGAGCAACATCGATACACCGACTTTCAAGGCCATCTCGTGGGTCTTCTCAACTACCTTGTTGCCACTGAAGTTGCCTAACATCGAGTAGGTCGGCTCCAAGTTTAGGCGCAGGTCATTGCAGAGCTTCAACCACAACTGAGCACCCAAACGGAACTCGTTGAACTTGCCCTCATAAGCACTGTCCCAATCCTTTACAAAACGGATCTTGCCCAAGCCGAAACCACCGAAGAGGTTAAAACCTACAGGGGCATTCCAATCGTATATCTTCGTAATACCCAACGGGTTGAACATCAAATCTAAAGTCGTAGCAAAGAAACCTAAGTTGTTCTTGCGCAAGCCTGTTGTGGCATGAGACCAGTCGGCGTTGCTGATATGAACACCACCGCGAACACCTAAAGCGGAGTTCAGCCACCAACCAAGGTTAGCGTTGGCTGTGTAACCCATCGAACTGCCTACGGAGATAGGAAGGTTCGTGTACCAAACAGGACCGATGCTATACTCGAAAGAAAGGGGCTGTTGCGTATAGTCACACGTGAGCATCTTCTGCATCTCTTTAAATGTATGATTGACATTATACATCAAACCAACATTAAGACTATTCACAAAAGTGCCCTCATCTTTATAAACTTGTGTCGTAATATAGCGTTCCTTAGGCATACGATAAACCGTATGACTATAGAATAAAGCTAAACTCGGTGTTATATTATAAGTAAGCATTCCACCGAAGTTAAGGGCAAAATCTGTCCCTGCACTACCCATAGCTAAGGAAGGACCACCATATATATATGTATTCCAACGACGATAGGGATTATAACCAGCAATTGCATTGAGAAGGTTCAATTGATAATCCAAAGATACCAATACATTCTCCATCAGATGCTTTTTCGTTGTTGTATGACCACTATTCTCAACCCAAATGGGATCAGTCAGATATTCACCGTTCAAACGAATACCATGATAGGCATTCAGATTATAGCCGGCGAACAGAGTTCCATTCTTCAGCAAGGGGGAAGCACCAGTAGAATACCTCCATGTACGTACGGTTGTATTCCATCCCAAACCTCCACCAAGGAAGAAGCCACTCAACTGAGAGTAGCGATTAACCACTCCTATACTATCGAGATTGAACTTCTCACGACTCGGTTTGTCACGGAAGAGCATGGTTAATCCCAATTTGATGGCTAACTCCTCATATTGCTTACGTTGGTCGAAGCCCTGATACTGCTCAATAAAGGCGTAAGAGGGTTCTACGTTCAAACGCAAATCGTTTGTCAGCTTCATCCACAACTGAGTTCCTACACGATAACTGACATAATTACTCTTTACATAATGGTTGTGCTCCTCATTAACAACCCTCATTCTACCAAATTCATAGCCGGCAAGAAGATTCACTCCTACTTTATTATCCCAATTGAAGTTACGATTGAAACCAAACGGATTAAAAAGAAGGTCGAGCGCCATTCCCCTCACGCCCAATAAACTTTTTGTGCGCAATGGGCCATGAGATGGGACTTTGGAATTATCTGCCCAATCTGCATTGGTGATATGAATACCCGAGCGGACACCAAGAACCGGCGACAACCACCATCCGAAATAAGCGTTGGCAGTGTAACCAATTGAGTTGCCCATAGAGAGATTCGTTTTATTAAAGTAAGCTGGGCCTATACTATAGTCGAAGAACATGGGACGACGCCAATGTTTCTTGGCATACTTCTCTTGGAACATACGTTCATCTTCCTCAAACTTCTTCATGAAGTCACCCAAATCATTCTTCTTGGATACTTCCGGCCAGAAATACCAAATATATGAGAGGTTTGCTCCATAACCAAAATCAAGGCTATTGAACTTCGTACCTTCCACTAAATCTTGCTTGCGGGTGGCCAATCTGATAAAAGGTTCTACCGCGAATGCAGCATGTGGACTAGTCGAGACCCTAAACTGCAGGCCAAAGCGTGCATCATAAGACATCGCCGAAGTAGTGGCATAACTTGTAATAATGCTTCCGTCCGTAGCAGACAGTTTGGAACTCTGCAAGCCCAAACCGGCTACACCAGACACCGTTAGTCTGCGTTCCGGACGATAACCCAGCATATAATTCGTAAAATTAAAAAGGTAATCTACATGGGCTCCAAACGATTGATAAGTAGTCTTTGAAGTGAGTAGATTGGCTTCTTTCACAAATCCCCAACCGCCGGTTAATTGCAATCTAACCGAACTCATCGGACTCAAATCCTTACCGAAGCCAACATGGAAATTGGCAAATGGTGTATACCGGAAATGATCATTAGGCAGATAATTCGTAATTCCTCCGCCGAAATCCAGATAAGTATGGTCTAAAAAGCTCTTATTCACAAAGTTATCTCCGCTATATCGATGACGTCGATCCAATATGAAGCGCAGGCCATTGAATCCTTTAGGTCTTACCGGCCCGTAATAAACGGTATCTTCGTGCAGAACAGAGTCGCCTATCATGGCCTCCAAGTCCTCCAAATCTGCCACAATCGTGTCACTTTGCTGCACAGTTGTGGGGTTATCTATATAGGTATGCTTGATGCTTGGAAGAAAGTGCGTACCTGCCTTCATAACAAAAGGCGATAACGCAACAACCAATACGACAAATACTCTTCTTTTCATCTTACCTTATCTTAATATTACTATTGTTCTCTTATTTATCATCGCCTTATTCTTCAGCATCCAGTGATGCTGCTTTCGGCTTCATCATCAGGAGTTTGAATCTCTCTCTATATAAATCTTTCTTCGTTTCATCATAAGGATATCTCTTCCGAATGTCATCCGGCACATTCGCATCCGAGGTGAAGAACTTGCTATAAAAAGTTCTATCCATATCAAAACAGTGCTGGAAATAAGCCAAGAAATTAGGCATACCATTGGATTGCAACTTCATTCCCAAATCTGTTCCGTAGTCTTGCAAAAGTGTAGCATAATCGTTTTCAGATTCAATATCAGGATCATTAGCAGCAATAATACCCATCATATACCACTTCTTTGCAAGGTTATCCGGCAACGAATCCACAAGCGGAACCAATGAAGGATAACTAAGTTCCAACTCCGGCGCAAGCTCTATACTCAAAATGGCATCATTAAGATGGCTGGTTCCTCTGATATAAGACAGTGCCCTTTGCGAAGCCTCATCTTCTTCTTGCGTTTTATTCTGCTTAAAGAACAAGGCCTCAAGATCAATTAGCATCTTTAAAGCATGAAATTCTTCTGTATCGGGCAGCTTATTGGCCAAGTGATTGGCTTCAGAAAGTTTCCGAGATTTCAGATACATCAAAGCCTGATTAGCCACAATTTCACGGAAATTGACCGTATACATATAAGAACTTTCAAAAGATACTGGCCGAGAGACCTCCAGACCTGCTTTCATATCAATGAATGGTTCCAAAACGGAAAGATCCACACTGTCTTTCTCCAACAGATAACAAGCCACTCTATTGGCAAGATAAGCAGCAAAAGGACTATATTTCATTGTCTTTCTTGCCTTATTTTCATTATAGGCACGATATGTCAATTTGCGCAATTCGGCACTATCAGTAATCTGATTGAACAGGTTATAATAGTCTCCATTAGAGAATATTTCCGTACCTCCTACAGCATAACGAGGGTCATTGTTATAAGTCCAAAGGACTTCTTTCGGCTCCAAAATCTTGTTACGACGAAGCGTATAAGTACTCTTAATCAGTCGTTGGTTCTTCATAATTTGCTCAATCGTGGGGTTGCTGACCATCATTCGACCGATATTTGTCAGATTATTAGACTGTGCATAACGCCTCAACTCTTCAGACTCGGACTTCTGCCCACGCTCCATCAAGGAGTCGGCGACATCAAACCATGTGTAAACCTTAGGCTCTTTAATGTTCAAACCGGCACTCCGTATATTTGCTCCCACCATCTTCAGAATCTTTTGGGCACGCCTTCTTGCCAAGTCTATATTAGAAGCTTGGTTACCTTCAGGCGATGCTGTGCCCTGAATGCTAAAGTTCATCAATGAATTACCGTAAGATCGCAATTCCTTCACCAATAATTCCAATGTCTGCTGATTTGTAATATCCTCTGTCAGCTCATCTTTTCCTACGATAAAAGTCAATTGCAAATCGCGCGGAACCTCACTCAATCTGGCGCGTACTTGCTCATAGAGTTTCGGCTCCAATTTCATTTCTTTTGCCGTAAAACTTACGTCAAGCATCTTCCATGGCCTGCGCACATTGTTGCTTCCTTCCTTATTATCTCGATAATAAACATGCGTATAATCTTCAAGACTAAGTGTAGATACCCATTTATAAAGGGCATCAATGTCCGGTTTAGGATAAGTGAAGTCCCATCCGAAACTGAAGACATCGTCTGTCAACGCATTACCATAAACATAATAAGAATGGAGTGAGTCCCAACGTTCAAAATCGTAACTCTTTCTTTTTATTTGATTGGCATGATACTTATCGCCTTCAAAGACCAAAGGCTCTAAATACTGTATGGTATCATTCGTCTTTGTATCAACAACTATCGGCTGGAAAATCAGACGGGAATGCTTTGTCGTATACCAAGCCGGCAGGGCAACATTCACCGTCCAGCGCATATTAGGGCCGTCATCAATAGGAGGCAGTTCCTTGAAGCTCAAGCCTTTTCGCTTTGAAACGACATTCACGTTTTGAATCATAATACCGTCTGCTTTTGACTGTGCAAAAACAATCTCGTAATTCAAACGTGCTGCAGTGACATCTACTAACTTCAGAAAGCCTTCACTAATTAAGAGCAAAGCTCCTCCGGCCGACACATCTGCCTCGAAATGGCCTTCGTAGTCCGGTATGACAATATCATTACTCTTTATCTTAACAACACTTCCAAAAGTCCGGTTTTGGGAATTATAGAGTTGTGCCTGTCGGCGTGCCTCGGCTTTGTTATCAAATACATAGACCGGAACTGACAGGGGAAGTTTTCCCTGCCCGTCTCCCGACAGCCCTTTCATGGCCTTGTACACCGTACCCGTTATATGCATTGCCTGCGCATGTCCCTTTGTGGCAAATCCAAGGAACAGGAAAACAGACAACATTCCATAAAATATATTCTTTTTCATCATCAGTTCCCTTTAAAAAACTTTACCATATTGCGTATGAAAGTGTAACACCTATCTTTGTCGGCAGTATGCGATGACTCCAAAAACCTTCTGCTGCGGGCGCATCGCCATTCACCACTAATGCAGAACCGTCTAACATTGTTTCTTTATGATGGGAAAAGACAACGCCTACACCGGCATGTGCATCTATCGACAAACGGTCGGTCAAAGGAATCACATAACCAAAAGAGAGGCCGGCTCCCCATGCTGTGCCATCATAATTCCGGTTGTTCCATGTCATATCATAAGAAGCGGCAAGCAGACTAAGACCAACGAAATGATGGTACATAGGCCGTCCGCCAAAGTAATAACGATATTCGGGCTGTACACCCACCACTTTCATCTCCTTATGAAAATAGGGCTTATTGTTCACAAAGACAGACAAGCCAAGGGTCGAACGATTACCCATCGTCATTTCTGCTCCCATATTATAAGTTTGCAGAGCGAGCATCGTAAGATCGGTATTCACAGAGAATGTCTGTGCCTTTGCTGCATGATTTACTCCCAGCAATAATGCAAGAAATATAATTATCTTCTTCATCTCGACTCTTCTTTATGATTCCTTATTTACGTCTTTATTCTCTTCTTCACCGCTTGTACCCGTCTCAGAGTCTCCGGCATTCTCTTCCTTACCGGCAGTATTCGTTGCTTGAGGCTCCTCCTCGTCTTTCTTCTTAGATTTGGATTTCTCCTCGTCTTTCTTCTGCTTCTTCAGTTTTTTCTCTTCTTCTTTTGCTTTCAAAGCCTCTTGCCTCTGTGTCTGCTTCACCTGTGCCAAGGAATCTCGTTCCCGTTTGGCTCTCTCACGGTCTTGTTCTTTCATCAGAGCGGCTTCTGCTTCTTGAGATTTGCGAACAGTCGTCAATGAGTCTGCCTCGCGTTTGGCTTTTTCTCTATCGAGTTGCTTCTGCTGTGCAGCCTCTGCAGCTTTCTCTCTCTCCACTACTTTCAGTGAATCAGCCACTCTCTTGGCATTTTCCCTATCGAGTTGCTTCTGCTGTGCAGCTGCTACGGCTTTTTCTCTTTCCACTACTTTCAGTGAATCGGCCACTCTCTTGGCATTCTCTCTATCAATCTGTTTTTGGCGTGCAGCCTCTACGGCTTTTTCTCTTTCCACTACTTTCAGTGAATCAGCCACCTTTTTAGCTTCAGCCTTAGCCTTAAGTGCTTCTATATGTAATGCCTCATTCACTTTCTTCAAAGAGTCGGCCTGATACTTCCGCTCTATTTCGAGATGTTGTTTCTCAAATCGTTTCTCATAATCTACCTTTTCCAAAGAATCGGCTTTCAACCTACGCTGTTTCTCTAAAGCGGTATTGATGCTATCCATCCTCATCTTCTGGGCATCCAATGCTATGCGATAATCAGTATCAACCAACATACGATTCTTATACTTATTAGATAGCTTGGTTCCGAAATGATAGACTAAAGAAGCCTTGATAATATCGGTAGATGCGGCATAAATCCATGGCGAAAAGGTGAGTGCATAACCGCTCTCCGGTTTTGTTACGGTATAAACGTATTGATTTCCGGCAAATTCTCTGCGATATTCGTGATATTTAGCGAAAACTACACCGGCATTCACGCCCAAATCCAAATCAAGACTTGCGCCATTCTGATAACCATAAAGCTGCGTAATCGTACCGACCATAAGGCCTCCGAAGACACCCTGACCTTTCCTGCCGACGCTTCCCAACTTAATATCAAACTTGTTAGCACCGGCATAAGCGCCTACATAAAACACTCGTTTAGGCATATGGGCATGCCAATATTTACGCAGCTCCACACGACCGTCATAGAGGTCATACACATAATAAGGACGCACTTTCGTATCGGCATGCCAATTAAAACGACCATATAAACCTACAGTCCATGTATTCCAGTTTTTATTACCTGTGGCAAATTCCACTCCGACATTAGGAGTCAGCACAAGCCAATCCACGATATTCGCTCTCAGGTTGAAACGTTCTATTACTTTCAACGTGTCCACCTTATTATAATATAACAAGCGTCCTTGGGCGAATAATTCCGGTGTTCCGAGGAAGAACAACAACATAAGCAACATAAAATGCCTACGTCCTCTTGACTTTATCATAACCTTTAAATTATCAATACGTTTCATATCTATCGCTATCCCTGCCGTTATCCAAAGGCGTCTATAATCTGTTTCGCATATTCATCAGAGGGATTCAGCGCTTGTATCTTATGTGCATAGCTGGAAGCCATCTTGTAATCCTTGCGCGTATAATAATAGAAAGAGAGCTGTTTGTAGCATTCTATAAGCATAGGCTGGCTCTCTCCGCTCTGTTCCAACAGTTCTGCCGCTTTCAGGAAATAAGGTTTGGACAGTCCCTTCTTATCCCCTTGGTCGAGCAGGCCGTTTACTTTTGCCTGCCAATAATATCCCAAATAGGTATCAGGACGTAACGCAACGATTTCTCCGTAAATCCTGTTTGCCTGAACAAGTGCATCAGACTGTTCCAATGTCAGCGGCTTACCTTCTTCCATATTATCGGTTGCCTTTCTCCAATAGAGACGTCCTAGCTGGAACAACTCATAGGCCATGTTCTTATCCTCCTTATCCAACGACTTCACATAAGCCTCATAATACTTGATGGCATTATCGTAGTCATTGATATGGGCGTAAGATTCTGCAATCTCCTTCTTAATGGTGGGCAGGTCTGGATTTTTCTGTAAAGCGATATTAAATTGGTCTATCGCTTCCTTTCTCTTGCCCAATCCGTTCAGCACATAGCCGTAATAGATGTAATCGCGATATTGCAATTTTGTTTCGTCACCATTATATAATAGGTCATTGGCATTCTTCTGGGCTGCTTCAAAATCGTTAATCTCCGTATTCGTGTATAGCAGCAAACGATTGAACACGACGTTGCGGGGCTCACGTTGATGTCCCAACTCGGCCAATTCCAATGTTTTTACGTAGTCTTTCTTCAAGAATTCAAACAGAGCGTAATGTGTCAATTCCTCGATATCCAACGAATCGGCACCAATCTTTTCATACGTAGCAAGGGCATTGTCAATATCGTTGGCTGTATAATAAAGCTCTGCCACCTTTTTATCAATATTGATATCCGGTCTGTTCTGGCCAAGAACTCTCAGTTTCTCTATAGCCTTTGCGATATCCGTCTTTTGCACCAAATCCGCATATTTATAATAGGCATCAGGGTCACGCCTGTCAAAATACATGGCACGACCATAATAATATAGGGCTGAATCGGGAAGATTCTTCGCACGTGCTATATCGCCTCCAAGGTTTAAGGCTTTCGTACTGATACGAAAACAACGCTGTGCCCGATTAAAGAAGTACGTTGCTTCATCCGTTTTACCGGCATCCAAAAAGACTGTACCCACAGCTGCAATCAAATCCGTATTGTCCTTGTTTTTTTTAATCAACTTCTCTGCATTCTCTTTTGCCATTTCTACGTCATCTTTCAAAAATGCTTTGATGACCAAAATGTCACTACTTTCCATTATGTTTTGCGAAAAGATGGGCAGGCAAATCAATAGAGATATTGCACATAGCAACCATTTCTTATTCATTCCTATTCGTTATTTATCATTTTACATTATAAGCAAATCCCTAATAAAGAAGAGGCAAAGACAAGAAACTTGGAAAAACCCATCGCAGAAACTTTATCTTTTATACCTCGTAGCTATTCCATGATAACCAAAAAGTATCCCGTCCTCACAACGTGTGAACCTCGACACTCTTGAAATCGGAAAACAGCTGCAAAGGTATTATATTTTTTCTAATAAAAAAGAAATAACCGCGTTTTTTAACGCAACTGCCCTTATTTTCCTCTCTACTCACGAGTGCACGAGGGGTTTTATAACATAATTTTATAAATTTAAACTATATTATTTCATCTAATACTTCATGTGGCAGCAGGCATTCAGAGATGCAGGTCGTGCCCCATGCGATCTCTCTTTGTCTTCAAGTAACGATAGTCGTACTTGTTGGGAGAAATCTCTATGGGTACGATTTCGCTGATTTCCAATCCATAGGCCTCTAACCCCACGCGCTTCACGGGGTTGTTGGTCATGAGGCGCATCTTGTGGATACCGAGGTGGCGGAGCATCTGTGCACCACATCCGTAGTCGCGTTCGTCGGGCTTGAAGCCGAGGTGTACGTTGGCATCCACGGTGTCGAATCCCTCTTCCTGCAACTTATAGGCAGCCATCTTGTTCATCAGTCCGATGCCGCGACCTTCCTGTTGCATATAGATGAGCACGCCTTTGCCTTCTTCTTCAATCATTTGCAGCGACTTGTGCAACTGCTCTCCGCAGTCGCATCGCATACTACCGAGGATGTCGCCCGTAGCACAGGAGGAGTGTACACGCACCAAAATGGGCTCATCGGGCTTCCATTCGCCTTTGACAACGGCCATGTGTTCCACGCCGTTAGCTGTCTGACGGAAAGGAATCATCCTAAAATGTCCGTAGCAGGTAGGCAGGTCTACCTCTGTGCCTACTTCTATCAGTGATTCGCGTTCGAGCCGATAGGCAATCAAATCTTTAATGGATATCATCTTCAGATGGTGTTCCTCGGCCACTTTTACCAAATCAGGCATACGCGCCATGGTACCGTCTTCGTTCATAATCTCCATGAGTGCTCCCGCGGGATAGAGACCTGCCAACTTGCAAAGGTCTACAGCTGCCTCGGTATGACCACTGCGGCGCAACACACCGTTGTCTTGGGCATAGAGCGGATTGATATGCCCCGGACGTCCGAAAGTTTGCGGTGTGGATGCAGGGTCGGCCAAGGCACGAATGGTTGCAGCACGGTCGTGGGCAGAGACCCCTGTGGTACAGCCCTCGAGTTTGTCTACTGTCACCGTAAAGGGGGTACCGAGTACCGATGTGTTGTCTGTCACTTGGTGAGGCAGGTCGAGTTCTTTACACCGCGAAATGGTAATGGGAGCGCACAGCACCCCTCTGGCATGTTTCAGCATAAAGTTTACTTTCTCGGGGGTAATTTTCTCTGCTGCAATAATGAAGTCGCCTTCATTCTCACGGTCTTCATCGTCTACTACGATAATGAACTTACCGTCGCGAATGTCGTTTACGGCTTCTTCTACACTGTTTAACTTGAAGTTCTCCATATTGATGTGATGATTGGGTTTTTCGATTTATGCGAGTTGCCGCTCGACAATGCGAGCGATGATGTGTTCGTTGGTGCGGGTAATGGTACGCAGGTCGCGTATCAGGCGCACACGGAACATCCATATTCTGACATACAACACTGCGCCTAAGGGTATGACCACAAACGATGCGATATTGAGCCACTTGCGTTCAAAGGGGCGGGTGTGGGCTTTCAGCGACATGAAAGGGTAAGCATTGAGTGCGCTGAGAATCACTTTGTCGCGCGTGTTGGAAAGGTCTTCGATAATGTTCTCCAATTCTTCGCCGATGCGCTCTATTTCGTGGTCGGGTTCGTATTTGAAGAATAGTCTGATGACGTTGGGCATTGACAAGAGGCGATGCTTGCCGGCGTAAGCCCGTATGTCGGCTGTCATGGTTTCAAGTCTTTCGGTATCGGCGCGATAATCGGGGTCGTTGATGATGACTTCCTTACCGGCTACATGCCGTTTGAGGCGCAATCCAAACAACCGCATGAAGAAATTGCGGTAAAGGTCGATATTGAACACCACAGAATCGTTGTTCGCCTTATAGGTAATGAAGATGGAGAGGGGAATCAATACCGCAGGAGCCAGCCCCTTGCCGAACCACACTGTCCACATGCCTCCTCGCGCCATGCGATATCCGGAGTTGTCTAATATATAATAGATGATATACACCAGCACAGAGATAATCACGGGAACGCCCAATCCGCCCTTGCGGATGATTGCGCCGAGGGGCGCACCGATGAAGAAGAAGATGAGACACGATAAGGCCAGCGTAAACTTACTGATGGCTTCGATGTCGTGTTCTCGTATGAGTTGGTCGCCGTCGGAGGTAAGCATGGCACGGAAGTCGAGGTTGCTTGCTTCCATTTTCACCGTATTGAGTGCACTGTTAATGAGGTTTTTCCGCTGCTCATCCGGCAGACGTCGGTAGAGGCTGTCGAAAACCACATGACCTTCGGCTACCTGCTTCAACGCCTTCAGCGAGTCGCTGCGACGGAGATGGTGCATTGTGAAATGCTGTGCTACCATATCGCGGTATATCTCCCGCCCCACACTGTCATACTGATGATTGAGCGAATCGAGGTCTTTTCGTATCTGGGAGAGGCTCTTTGTCCGCGCATTGTTCGACATGCTGCCCCCATCTTCTAAGCTGAAGTCGCTGTCGAAGTCAAGTACGATACGCTTAGAGAGAAAGGTCTCACGCCGATAAGGCACTGATGCGCTACTGCCAAACTCCGTAGAACGCATGTTCTCGAACCATTCGCCGCTGTAGAGTGTCAGCAATAAGTGTTTCCTGTCTGCTGTTGTCTGCAACCGGCCGGAATCGGCAAGGATGATGGCGGCATCTTCGTAGCTATCTGTCATGCGATATATCATGATGCCATACAAGACACCCGTATCTCGGTTCTTTTTCTGCACATAGAGATTGGATTGCGGGATGCCATCGTAAAAGATGCCTTCGGGAATCTCGAGCTCGGGGTTCTTGTGACGCATGGATTGTATCAACACGTTCAGGCGACTGTTTGCTTCCGGTCCCACGTTGTTTTGGAAATAAAAAGAACCTATTGCGATGAGGCACGATAGGAGTATCAACGAGCGGAAAGACTGCATCAGGGAGATACCGGCAGCCTTAATGGCCGTGAGTTCAGAGCTTTCTCCCAAGTTGCCAAACACGATAAGAGACGACAACAGGATAGCCAGCGGCAAGGCCTGTGGTACTAACATCAAGCCCATATACCAAAAGAACTGTGCAAGAATCTCAAGAGCCAAACCCTTGCCGATGAGTATATCGACCCAACGCCACAGGAATTGCATCATTAACACAAACTGACAAATCACGAATGTGCCCACAAACAGCAGTCCGAACTGTTTGGTAATGAAAATGTCTAATTTCTTTATACGAAACATTCCTCGTCGTGTATCCGACAGCCACTAAGGCAATCACCGTGCAAAATTAGTATAAAAATATCAGAAACCCGATTTTTCCTCTGATTATCCCATCATTTTTTATCCCCTGCGGCGGACTGCTGTTTAAGTGCTTTACCAAGTCGAGATACACAGCAAGAAAGCTAATGACACAAACAAGCATAGCTCTGAGCACATGAAAGCTATGCTTTGACGTCTTAAAAGCTATCTTTTTACACGGTAGGAGCTATGCTTTTTCAACAGAATTCGTAAAGCATTGTTTATCTGTGTATTATCTCTTGTATAACCGTATCACACATTCGGTATTTTACGGAGAAATGAAATAGGAATAAAAACAACGGCCTGCGCGGCAATGACAACCCCTTATCGCCTCTTTTGCAACATGACTTGTGGCGGCGACAGCAGATTCTTTTTCCTTTTGTTTGGAAGTTATCGGAAGATTCTTTATATTTGCGTAGTCCTCAATATCTTACCATCATGAAGAATCTTACGCTTGTTACATTGCTGTTGGCATCGCTTTTCTTTGCCTCATGTGAGAAACCTTCGCTTGAAGGAGACGAAAAGAAACCGAAGAAACCGCATACGGAGAAACCCGACGACAAAAGAAAAGAAGACGAGAAACCTCCTGAAAATCCGAAAGATTACATCACTATCCATGATTTTCTCACCAAAGATTATTCTTCGCAAATATGGGTAGCCGGCTATATCGTGGGTGCTTGCAAACGTTCCATCTCCAATGCCGAGCTCAAGGCGCCTTTCTCTTTTCAAACGGCTCTCTTGCTTGCCGACGATAAAAACGAGACGGATAAGGGGAAAATGATGACGCTCGAACTGCGTACCAAATCGGTGGCAAGACGAGAATTAAACCTTGTCGACCATCCCGAAAACCATCGTAAGCGTATCAAAGTCTATGGATATCAAACCACTTATATGGGCGTTCGGGGTATGAAAAAGTGGGGAAGCCTTTACGAATGGATGAAGTAAACGCGATACAACGAAATCCGTTACCTCATGCACCTCATCAAACAATGCAGCCGCGTCCTGTAACGAACACGGCTACATTTGTTTTCGCAATGATGATTCACCTATATTCATCGCGAACAGAAGTGGAGATGGAGGGAGTTGAACCCTCGTCCAAACAGGGAAACCATACGCTTTCTACACGTTTATTCCGGACTTTTATTTTCGTGTTATGACAAGACCCGGACCACCCATCATAACCTTATCCTCTGAAACTTCATCAAGCCGATGAGGCGCGACTTGACTATTTCCGATGAAACCGCATTGCTTTTTCGGGCTATTTCGGAAACACAATTCCCGAGCAATGTCTCGTTCCGTTACCTTGTAACAGAATAAAGCCTTACATCTACTGTGCTTCGATCAGGCAGCGAGAGCGTATTGTTTTTCGCCAGATAATTCTTTGACCGATGAGATTAGGGAGCCAACGGCCAACGCTCCACGTGCTTACGTACCATCTCAACCCGCTGTCAAATCCGGTCATCCCCTGATGCCATCCGGCTTTCCTATAGCTGCTGCGGATAAGCCACCGACCTCGCATCTTTACGATGGTAAGCGCAAAGATAGTATTTCCAATTCTATTTTGCGACGATAGAACACACTTCTTAAGGAAATATAACAACTTTCATGGGTGAAAACACTTTTCTTCCATTCTTTAAACCTAAAAGAAAAGCAGGAATTTCACAAAAAGAAACATAATTGTATTTATTTGTAAATGTTACACTCGATATGCCCATATACAGGGCGTTTCCGCAGACGAAATGTCCGATTTTGCAAGATGGGGAGATTGAAAAATGTCCGATTTTGCAAGAAGGATGTCCGATTTTGCAAGGCCTCTTCGTCAGTTTCCTCCTAATTTTGCCCCAAGAAAACATCTTCAATCATGATAGGAATCAAACATAAGCAACAAAACGACGCTCCGAAGAAGCGAAAAGACCATCCGGAGTTGTACGACGAACGTATGGAACTGCTCGACACCATCCATGAAATGGTGGAGCAGGAAGTGGTCAAACACATCGGCAGCGTGCGTGCGCCACAGGATAGCGTGCGCCAACAAAAGCCACCGCCAGACAAGGTAAAGCCCGACCGCCCGCCTGTGCGCGGAGTGCGGAAGTGGCTTCAGTGGCTGTCTGATTACCTGATATGACACCTTATATATATAAGGACAGCGGCGGGGAAGTGCTACCGGCAACGCTCATAACCTAATCCTTTTTCATAACTCTCGCTCCGGCGGCCTCCCCGCTCTTTCTATTCGCCTCTCAAGTGATGAGAAGAATGGTAACAGCAAACCCGACTACGGGAGGGATAAAACTCCCGAAAACAACAAAATAGACTTTTAATATCAACCCAAACGCCCGCGCCCCCGATACGGCGTTACTCCGAAAGGAGTTTTAATAGGGGGGCACGAATATTTATGAAAACAACAAGTTTTTTTGCAAGCGCAGCGAAAGCAGCTTTCGCCCTTGCAGCAGTAGTAATGATGAGCACCGTATTTACCTCGTGCTCGAAAGACAGCGACGAACCGAAGCCCGAACCGAAGGCCAACACCGTGACCATCGACGGCGCAGAGAGACCCATCGTCAAGGCCGAATATAAAGACGAGGGCGACGGCGACTACAGCCTCTACCTCTACCTCTCGGCCGACGGTAAGGAAAAGGTGAAATTCGAACTGAACAAAGACCTGCATATGACCGGCAAGCCCATCGACCTGACCAAAAAGGAGAAGGCACACCCCGAGTATTATTGGTCGGTAGATTACTATAAGCCCGGCGACACTAAGCTCATCAATACTTTCGGCGAGCCCGGAAACTCGACTCCCGTCTTCACCACCGGCACCCTCACCGTAAGCGGTTCGCCCGAGAGCACCCTCAACATCAAGTTAGAAAACGGCCGCGTGATGGGCGAAGACGGTAATGAACACACCCTCACCGTGAGCTACAGCGGCAAGATGGAGAAGTATGTAGAGCCTCTGCCCGAACCCAAGGCGCAGACCGTGACCATCGACGGCAAGGAGAAGCCCATCGTCAACGCCGAATACGAAGACGAGACCGGCGGCAACTACAGCCTCTACCTCTACCTCTCATCCGACCGTAAGGAAAGGGTGGAATTCCAACTGAACAAAGACCTGCATATGACCGGCAAGCCCATCGACCTGACCAAAAAGGAGAAGGCACACCCCGAGTATTATTGGTCGGTAGATTACTATAAGCCCGACGACACTAAGCTCATCAATACTTTCGGCAACCCCGGAAGCTCGTATCCCATCTTCGACACCGGCACGCTCACCGTGAGCGGCGACCCCACGGGCACCATCAACATCAAGCTCGAAAACGGGCGCGTAAAGGGCAAAGACGGCAAGGAGCACACCATCACCCTCAGCTACAGCGGCAAGATGACGAAAGCTGGAAGCACGCCCGAACCCCCGACGCCCACACCCAAGGCGCAGACCGTAACCCTCGACGGCGTGGAGAAATCCATCGTCGCGGCCGAATATAAAGACGAGACCGGCGGTGACTACAGCCTCTATCTCTACCTCTCGGCCGACCGTCAGGAAAAGGTGAAATTCGAACTGAACAAAGACCTGCACATGACCGGCAGCCCCGTCGACCTGACCAAAAAGGAAAAGGAGCACGACGGAAAGTGGTATTGGGTGATAGAATACTATGATGCCGACGACGAGCGAATCATTGATATTCTCGGCAACCCCGGAAGCTCGACTCCCGTCTTCACCACCGGCACGCTCACCGCGAGCGGCGACCCCACGGGCACCATCGACATCAAGTTAGAAAACGGCCGCGTAAAGACCAACGATCGCCAGGAGCGCACCCTCACCATCAGCTATAGCGGCACGATGACGGCGAAGAAATAATCCCTGCCCCTGCGCCCCCGAAACAAGGAAACCAAAGGGGCGCGGCGATTCGTAGCACATACCGGAGGGTCAGACTTCCAACAAGAGCAGAGGCGTGCGACAGACGGCATCCGTTTCTTTTCATCATGATTCTCATAATAACCATGCTTGTTTTGTCCACGCTTTGCTCTTCCTCTCGAAAGAAAGGCCGAACCACATTCAATATCTATGGAGAGAGACTCTCTCATTCACCATTCAAACATAAACAAAATGAATTTTACCAACAACCTCATCACCTTAACATTGCTTACCCTATGCAGTTTGCCTATATGTGCACAGCCGTCCCTCAGACAAGATAACGTGGAAGTGCGCGTGGCCGCTAAGACTTTTAATGCCGCCAAGAGCTTTCTCGGAACAAAGATAAATGCCGACGACACATGGACAGACGTAGGAAACACCTTTACTCATAACCCCAATTTCAAAAGCCATGCTCAAAGAAATGTGCTGTGGTTTCCCGATTACCGGCTGCAACCTTTCCAATCTTCTGCCAAAGCTAAGACGGCTGACCCGCAAGCCGATTCCAAAAAGATAGACAGAGGATTTACGCAAGACTACTCGCACATTCATGCCTTCTACGAACACCTCAGTAAATGGTATTACCCGTATCAGCCGTATTACCACTACCGAGACTTCTATTGGATGCACAACGATGACGACAACAAACGGATGCTCACGGAGTTCAATCACTTTGCCAAACAGGTGGTGGCCTCCACGGGGCGCCGTCCGGCAAAGTTCGCCTACCAAGCCGTGACCCTGCCCGACGGTACCCGTGCCCACGTACCCTACGATGAGCGGTTCCGCACGGCATGGACAGCACTCTACCTATCTAACCCCACCAGCATCAAAGCTTTCCAATACTATGCCATGACGCTCCTGTCTACCGACCCCATATTGGCTCATTGCTTCGAGAACGTAGCCCCTGCCGCGAAAGGTGGGAAGTACACAACTCCTCATCGAGAACAGTTTGAGAAGATGCGCACAAACAGAGACAAGATGACACTCATCATGGCGGCCAACTACTTGAAATACGAAGACTTGTGCCAATTTATCCAACGCAACTTCCAACGCTTTGAGACGGCAGAGACCGCCTACGGTAAGCTGTTGGCCGGCTGGGTAGGTCACGTGACCTATCAGAATGTATTCAAAAACCACCGTAACCACAAGGAGGACAGCGCAGAAGTGCAAACGTTCAACCGCCTTGACGCAGCTTTCCTGAAAGGTTATCCGGCTTTGCGCGACCAGTTAGCGAAAGAGACCGGTCTATGGTCTGCTCCTGTCGCCGATACCAAGTGCTCCACCACAGAGAAGAAACGGCCTGTGGGCAAGCGTGGCAAGGGACGTCGCCGGTAACGAACGTCTACGGGCAGTTGTCGGAAGGAGAAACGTCTCCGTCGGCAATGGAGGCGCAGATGGCAACAAGATTGCTTTTTCATCATCATTTTCCCTAAATTCCTCTTTCGCAGTCTCGTTACGCCATTCCTCCTTCCGCAATTTGCCCTTCATGAGAGATATTTCATTTTATTCGTTTTTATTCATTTGTTTCGGCAATTACAGACTAAAGCGTTGCCGCTTAGGCTAAAGTGATTGCTTTGTTTTCAAGTTAGTTTGTCCTCAAGGTCGCTGTGAAGCCATACCTTGAGGTTTTTTCATCCTCCCTCTATCCGCTTGTCACACACGCCAGCTCCGTCATTGTGGAGCACAACAATACCATATTATAATGGTACGAGGTGTAATGTAAGCTCTGCAAGAGTGCAACATGTCAGTCCAGCGTGCAGCGCTGGGTAGATGATGTTCCCCTAAATGGAGCGCTGTAGGTGCGACAGAATCCCACAACCGATGCGATTTGCTGTGAGAAAGGTTGCCGAACCATTCACATAAAACGCCATCTGTACGCGGTACAAACGGCATCTGTACAGAGAATGAATGCCGACTTATCATCCGTAACTTTACGACCTTAAACCCTCAATCGGTCATGAGCGGCTGTACCGATTTGGGGTTGAACCGGGAGGAATCGGCATGTTAAAGTAAGTAAATAGGAATATCGGTCAATGGAAAATGCGTATTTTCGCAAGAAAATACAGGCAGCGATGCACGAAAATATAGCTCCAAGACCCGCACGAAGTGGAGAACACATTGCCATCATCCTCTCAGGAGGTATTGGCTCGCGTATGGGAACAGACCGTCCCAAGCAGTACATTGAGGTGCAGGGTCGTCCTATTATCGCCTATGCCATCGACGCTTTTGCTCGGCGCAACGACATAGGTCGGATTGTGGTCGTGGTTGCCAATGAATGGAAATCCTACGTGGAAGCCGCGTTGCAGCACGTAAAGCAGCCCATTGCCTACGCATCGCCCGGGGCAACCCGCCAACTTTCCGTCTTCAACGGGCTGGAGGTGTGCCGGACGCAAGGATGTGCAGACAATGCCATCGTTATCATCCACGATGCTGCACGTCCGCTCCTCGGTGCCGACATCATAGACCGTTGCATCGCCGGCATTGAGGAAGGCTACGACGGTGTGCTACCCGTCGTGCGCGTGAAAGATACCATCTACCAAAGCGAAGATGGGAAAACCATCAGTCGCCTGCTGAACCGGCAGCAACTCTTTGCCGGGCAAGCCCCCGAAAGTTTCAGGTTAAAACCTTATTATGACCTGCACACAAGGATAAGCCCAAACGAATTGTTGCGCATCAACGGCAGTTCGGAAGTAGCCATACTTGGCGGATTACGGGTGAAGATAGTAGAAGGGTCGGAGCGTAACTTCAAGATTACCACCCCCGAAGACCTGTCTCACTTCCGCCAGCTATTGGAAAGCGAGACCGGCGATACGGCCATGCGATAACGTCGGCTCTGCAGGCGACCGTTCCCTCCCTGCCCTCCGCGGCAGTCGCCATGGGGAGAAAAAGAGGAACAACCTGCCGCAAAGAGGGGCGCAGTTTCAACATACAAGCATGAAAGCAAACGTTTTATACCATATCGGAGACCTACGCTATACCGATGTAGCCCTACCGGAGCTGCACGACGGCGAGGCACTCGTGCGCGTCCGAGCCTGCGGTATTTGCGGGTCAGACGTGGCACGCGTTTTCACGACCGGTACTTACCATTTTCCCACCATCATAGGCCACGAGTTTTCAGGCGAGGTCGTCGAAACATACTCTGCGGCAGACGCAGAGTGGGTAGGCCGGCGCGTATCTGTTTTCCCCCTGATACCTTGTCGTCACTGCGATGCCTGTCACCACGGGCAGTACGAGATGTGCACTTGCTACAACTATCTTGGCTCGCGCACAGACGGTGGTTTTGCCGAATACGTAGCCGTGCCCGTATGGAATCTCTTTCGGCTTTCCGACAGTGTATCCTACGAAGAGGGTGCCATGATGGAGCCGGCTGCTGTGGCCATGCATGCCTTGAAGATAGCCCGCGTCGGCATGGGCGATACCGTAGCCATCACCGGTCCGGGAACCATCGGCATGATTCTGGCGCAACTCATTCAGCGAATCGGCGGTACGAAAGCGATGTTGATAGGACGCACACAGGCGAAGTTAGACTATGCTCGGCGTATAGGCATCCGGCATGTATGCAACTCCGGAACCGAACATGTGGCAGATAGGGTCGGTCAACTCACCGGAGGGCGTGGAGCAGACATCGCCATCGAGGGTACAGGAGCTGGTGAGCCGATGAACCTCTGTCTGAATCTGGTACGGAGTGGAGGCCGCATCGTGGCCATGGGCAATCCGCAAGGCGACATGCTGTTTCGCAAAGATGCCTATTGGAAATTGCTAAGAAAACAACTCACCCTTCGGGGCACATGGAACTCCACCTATGGACTCGGCCGCGACGATTGGCAGGATATATCGGCATTGCTCGCCGAGGGAGCACTGAACCTACGGGGACTCATCACCCATCGGTTACCCCTCGCCGAGCTACAACAAGGGCTGTCGCTCATGCGCGATGCCACAGTCTACACGAACAAAGTAATGATTGTCGATGAACAAGGATAGGAAAAACAAACTCTCGGTGTCGCTCATGTGTGCAGACCTGATGAATTTAGAGCGAGACATCCGCCGGTTGGAAAGGTTGAACGTGGACTACCTGCATGTAGACATCATGGATGCGAAGTTCGTACCGAACCTCACTTTCGGGCCGGACACCGTGAACAGCATCCGGCGCATCAGCCATCTGCCCCTCGATATCCACCTACTGATGGAACATCCGAGCGTGATTATCAGGTCGGTGGATATACGGGAAGGCGACATCGTGACCCTGCACCACGAATGCAAGGACAGCATGCTGGAAAACATCGCATTCATCAAGCAGCGGCATGCTTTGGTGGGTCTGGCACTCAACCCCGACACCTCAATAGAGGAAGCACGCAAGTATCTGCCCTATACGGATGTGGTGTTGCTGATGCTCATTGTACCAGGGTTTGCCGGCTCAACCATGATTCACGGCATCATGGACAAAGTGAGGAAAACGCGCGAATACTTGGAAAAGAAAGGTTACGACAACATACGGATAGCCGTGGACGGCAGCGTGAACCACGAAAAGGCCGAAATGATGGCCGCGATGGGGGCAAGCGTGTTTATAGGAGGTACGGCCGGCGTGTTCATCAAAGGCAAGGAGATAGAGGAAACCGTGCCGCTGTTTTATCGAGCGATACGATGATACGCAACAACAAAAACCACCGCCCATGTAGGCTGATGCACCCCAAGCCCCAAGAAGGTGGTAGATGACAAGGCGATCGTTTAGAAGTGGCAATCTTCGCCAAACCTGTTGAGAAAAGGGAAAGAATGAGGGTATAAGGGGCATAAAATAAGTTAATAAGGTTATAGGTTGAAGAAATTTGTTTATTTTTGCAAACATATCACATAGGTCTACACCGATTTGTACAACTCTGCGGGCAGGAAAGTCGCCCTAAGGCGGAGGAGTGGATGGGTGGGGAAAGCGCATTTTTCCTTTACTTTTCTGTCGTTTCAGCAAGATAGAAGAGGAGGAGAGATTGTAGAGAGACGGCATAGAGGAACCGTCTTGTCGGTGACACTACCCTGCACAAGAGCAAAGAGGTTGCCTGCCCGATATGCTTTGCCATCCGCTCATCTCAGACAAGACCAAGCTCGCGAGTCATAAAAATCAAAGTATAAAGAGATTGCTTATACAGAAAATCCGATGGAGATACCTCAATAAGGCTTCTTTCTGCAAACTGCCATGCGACCGGCATCCCCATCGGGAATCGATTCACAAACCATTATCTGTCTACCCATGAAAAGTAAGACATACGACTATCTGATAGTCGGTGCGGGACTTTTTGGTGCGACATACGCCTATTTCGCACGGAAAGCAGGGAAGAAATGCCTCGTTATAGACAAACGGCCACACCTCGGGGGGAACATCCATTGCCACGAAGTGGCAGGTATTCACGTGCATCAATACGGGGCGCATATCTTTCACACGTCGAACAAACGGGTATGGAAGTTCGTCACATCGCTGGTGGAATTCAACCGCTATACCAATTCGCCCGTAGCCCACTATCGGGGGAAGCTGTACAACCTGCCTTTCAATATGAATACGTTCTACCAAATGTGGGATGTCACCACTCCCGAAGAGGCAGACGCGAAGTTAGAAGAACAGCGTGCAGAGGCTGTGGAAAACATGAGGATGGCCGGTGCGATAGAGCCTCGGAACCTCGAAGAGCAGGCGCAGTTGCTCATAGGAAAAGACATCTACGAGCGCCTCATCAAGGGTTATACGGAAAAGCAATGGGGGCGGCGATGCACAGACTTGCCGGCTTTCATCATCAAACGTCTGCCCGTGCGCATGGTATTCGACAATAACTACTTCAACGACCGGTACCAAGGCATCCCTATAGGGGGGTATAATCGGCTCATCGATGCGTTGCTCGAGGGAGTGGAAACACGTGTGGAGGCAGACTTTTTCACCGACAGGCAAGCTTGGGAGGCCATGGCCGACAAAATTGTGTTTACGGGGAAAATAGACGAGTATTACAACTATCGGTTCGGAAAGTTAGAGTATCGCACGGTACGCTTTGAGCAGGAAACACTCGACATGCCGAACTATCAGGGTAATGCTGTGGTCAACTATACCGATGCGGAGGTACCTTTTACCCGCATCATTGAGCATAAACACTTTGAAATGTTCGGCGCAGAGGTTTACGAAACGCCCGAGACGGTGATTTCGCGCGAGTATTCCACGGAATGGAAAGAGGGCATGGAACCCTATTACCCCGTGAATGACGACCGCAACACAGCCCTCTACAAACAATATGAAGCACTGGCACGGTCAGAGGAAAATGTGGTTTTCGGTGGCAGATTGGCTGAATATAAATACTATGACATGGCTCCTATCGTGGAAAAAGTGATGGGGCTATGGCCAGAAAGTTCGCAAGAGGTATAGGAATCGTTGGCTCATCTGCAGGAAACGAAATGTTGGCAATGATAGCATGAAGTATAGAATTTTCTATGAAAGAGCAACTCATCAACTCGAAATGTAATGATATCACAATAGCTAAAGGTATCGGTATCATGTTGATGGTTGTAGGTCATTCCGATTCTGTAGCCTTTCTTCATTACTTTATCTATTACTTCCACATGCCTCTTTTCTTCTTCTGCAGCGGCTTCTTTTTCAATAGGAAAACGTCCGTCTATGAATTCACAAAGAAAAGAATCAAGGGTTTGTATCTCCCTTATGCGAAATGGACATTATGCATATTCTTACTGCATAACATGTTCTATACTCTAAATATCTATAATGAGGCTTTTGGTACCTCGCCTTATTCCTCAACGTACTTCGGTCTCCATGATGTCAAACACTATATCATCCCGCTTTTCATCAATATGAATGGGAGTATCACAAGGATTTTAGGGGGATTTTGGTTTATAAAGGTATTGCTGTGGAGTGCTATCATCGTGAGGTTGATAGGCAGATTAACGACATCTAAAAAGCGTGTAGTGGGATTGATTTTGGGCTTTGCTATCATAGCAGTAGTATCTCGTAAGTACAGCATCAACATTCCGGTGATAGAAGATATATCCATTGTCTGCTTAGGCATTGTGTTCTACTTGTGCGGTTATTATTGGAAGAACGAAACACAAAAAAGACAAAACTTCCGCTATTTTAACAGTCTAATACTGTTAGGCACTCTGTCCCTCCTTGCACTGAGCTTTATATGGCCGGCATCTATGTTCTGTGATTATCTGATGATCTTTCCTTATGTGGGCGTTGCGCTCATAGGTATTTATATCGTTTTGGGGGTCTCGGCTTATTTAGACCGAAGGAAGCCCCGGCTATTGTACTATATAGGAAATAACACATTGACCATCTTGGGGCTTCACTTCTTGGCATTCAAGATTGTGGCACTCATCCAAATCTATTACTATCACCTCGATTTTACCTATCTTGCCAAGTTCCCCGTTGCATGGAGCGGGCAAGATGGTGGGTGGTGGATACTCTATTCCATAACGGGCATTGCCATCCCTGTGGGTATAAAATGTATTTATGATAGGATAAGGAACCAAACTGCGAAGTGTCTCAATGCGACTTAGAGGGTCGTAAAGACCTTTATCATCAATAAGGTGACGACTGAGTCACTGATACGACACAAACGAATCATTTATGGACAAAAATCATATCATTACCGTAACATCGCCCTTGCTCCCCTCCCTCGATGAGTTCAACGACTTGCTGAAGGAGATTTGGGAAAGCAAATGGATTACCAACAATGGGGTATTTCACCAACGATTAGAGGACGAACTGTGCAAGTATCTCGGCGTACCGTATATCAGTCTTTTCACCAATGGCACACTACCGCTGATAACTGCGCTTCAGGCCATGCATATTACAGGCGAGGTGATAACGACACCCTACAGTTTCGTGGCAACGACCCACGCCCTGTGGTGGAACGGTATCAAACCCGTATTTGTGGATATTGACCCGTACACAGGTAACATTGACCCGAGTAAAATAGAGGCAGCCATCACACCGCGCACTACAGCCATCATGCCTGTACACGTCTACGGAAAACCCTGCGATGTGGAGGCCATCCAAGAGATAGCGGACAAGTATGGATTAAAAGTTATCTATGATGCAGCTCACGCTTTCGGAGTAGAAGTAAACGGTAAGAGCATCATTAATGCTGGAGACATGGCCACGTTGAGCTTTCATGCCACAAAGGTGTATAACACGGTGGAGGGCGGCGCCCTTGTAATGCACGATGAAAAAACAAAAAAACGCATAGATTACCTGAAAAACTTTGGTTTTGCAGGTGAAACAGAAGTAGTCGCCCCGGGTATCAATAGCAAAATGGACGAAATTCGCTCAGCCTATGGGCTGTTGAACCTTCGACAAGTAGATGCCGCTATTACCGCACGGCAGAAAGTGGCTATTGCCTATCGTAAGGCCTTGCGCAACGTCGACGGCATTTCTTTCTGGAATGATATGCCCGGTGTCCGCCACAACTACAGTTACTTCCCCATCTTCATCGATGCAGAAAAATATGGTATGACCCGCGATGAACTTTACATTAAAATGAGAGGAAAAGGCATCTGGGGACGCCGTTATTTCTATCCCCTAATAAGCGAGTTCTCAACCTACCGTGGATTAGAAAGTGCCAATCCTTCCAATCTTCCGCAAGCCACAAAGATGGCAAACAGCGTAATCTGCTTGCCGATGCATCACGCGTTGAGTGAAGAAGACATCCAAAGGACCACTGATTGTGTCACTAATATTTAAATCTTATGAAAGTAGGAATCATGCAGCCTTATTTTATGCCATATATCGGCTATTGGCAATTGATAAATGCTGTAGACAAATACGTTGTATATGATGACGTGAACTATATAAAAAAAGGTTGGATTAACCGAAATAATATCTTGGTTAATGGGGAGGGGAAACTGTTTACAGTTTCTTTAAAAGAGGCTTCACAGAACAAATTGATAAATGAAATAGATATCTGTGATGATTTTAGTAAGTTGTTGAAAACGCTTCATTTCTCTTACTCGAAAGCGCCATACTATCATACTGTTGCAGAGCTGATGCAAAAGATATGTGCATTCCCAAATAAAAACTTAGCAGCTTTCTTATACAATAGTATCCGAGAGGTATGTAATTATCTCGGCATAGATACAGAAATCGTGCTTTCTTCAGATATAGAAAAAGATAACTCGTTAAAGGGACAAGATAAGATATTGTATATATGCAAGCAATTAGATGCAACAGAGTATTATAATGCAATCGGGGGAAAAGAACTATACGATGAAGTGGCATTTACAGCCAATAATATCAAACTGTCCTTTTTAAGGACAGAATTTAAAGAGTATTCACAGTTTGAACACCCATTTATCAAAGGATTATCTATCATTGATATGCTGATGTTCAATTCGGTTGAAGAGATGCAAAAGCATTTAAATTATTATGTTTTAGAATAAGGCTATGAAATAATTATTTAAGACAATGCTTAAAGGAGAAACTATTTATTTGAGAATGTTAGAGCCAGAGGATTGGGAGCTAACCTACAAATGGCATAACGATACGGAGATACAACGCCTTACTTGTGGCCCGATACGTATTGTATCAAAGGAAATAGAGAAGGCATGGGTAAATTCAAAAGCAACAAATAACCGTAATGACCTCTATCTCGCGATATGCCTAAATTCAGATAACAGAATGGTGGGATATACTTCGATAAGCGAGATAGACAATTTTAATCAGTCATGTTTTTGGTCGGGATTGGTTATCGGTGATAAAAAGAGTCAAGACGGATTTGTGTTAACAGAATGTACATACTTGGTTTTGGATTATATTTTTACTCAAATGAATATGCATAGGGTTATAGATACATGCTTGGTAGAGCACCTTTTTTCAAATGCTTTAGCTTATGCCTGTCATTTTCAGAAAGAAGGAGTTGAACGAGAATCCATATATAAGAATGGGCGTTTTAATGATGTGGCAACCTATTCATTGCTACAAAGCGAATATTTGGAACATAAGAAAAAAGGAGATTATGAGGTACATTCATTGATGGTGAATCTTGCGACACATATAAAACGATTAAAAAAATCGGAACAATGATTTCTTTTAAAACGCTAAAAAAGAATTTAAAAAAAGAGGCAGAAATATTACCTCAGGTAAAAGTAGCACTGGTAGGAGATACTGCAACTCAATTCCTTGCAACCGGCATACGGGGAATGGGAATAGAACGCGGCTATAACATCCATTTATTTGAAGCAGAATATAATCAAGTAGAAAGACAACTCCTCGACTCCACAAGTGAGTTATATGAGTTCGATGCCGATTATGTCGTTGTTTTTCAATCCACTCATAAGCTCGCAGAAAGACACAGTCTGCTTAGTTCGAAAGAACAAAAATGTTTAGCGGATGAGCGCATCGGATTTATTACGGAATTTTGTGGGAATCTTCTGCTTAAGAATAAAAAAATTATCTATTTCAATTATCCGGAAATAGACGATACTGTTTTTGGAAGTTATGCAAATAAAATTTCATCATCTCTACTGTATCAAACTCGCAGATTGAACTACAAATTAATGGAATTATTACCGCAATATCCCAATTTGTTTGTTTGTGATATTGCAGGATTACAAAATAAGTTTGGGCGTAATATGATGTTTGCTCCCAATATCTATGTAAGCACAGAAATGGTCTTGTCTGTTGATGCAATTCCTTATGTAAGCAGTAGAGTTATAGATATAATTGCTGCATGTCAGGGACAATTTAAGAAATGCTTAATACTTGACCTTGATAATACATTATGGGGTGGTATCATTGGTGATGACGGCATCGAAGGAATTCAGCTTGGGCATGGATTAGGTATCGGAAAAGCCTTCACCGAATTTCAGATGTGGATAAAGAAATTGAAGCAACGAGGAATCATTATCTGTATTGTATCGAAGAATGATGAAGAAAAAGCAAAAGAACCTTTCAAGAGGCATCCCGACATGATTCTGAAGCTTGAAGATATTGCGGTCTTTCAGGCAAACTGGGAAACAAAGGTAGACAATATCAGGACAATTCAAAAGATACTAAACATCGGCTTTGACAGTATAATATTCTTAGATGATAATCCCTTTGAGAGAAATATTGTCAGAGAGAATATTCCTGGCATTACTGTCCCTGAACTTCCAGAAGATCCGGGAATGTATTTAGAGTATCTTTATTCTTTAAACCTTTTTGAGACCGCCTCTTATAGCGCTCTTGATAAAGACAGGACTCAACAATATCAGATAGAAGCACAGCGCGTTTCATTTAAGAAAACATTTACCAATGAAGTCGGATTTCTACAGTCTTTGGGGATGAAATCTTCGGTTACAGGATTTACGGCATTCAACATTCCCAGAATTGCACAACTTTCACAGCGAAGCAATCAATTCAATCTTCGTACAATAAGATATACGGAATCTGATATTGCAGGTATGGCAAATAATCAAAAGATCATAGACATGGCTTTCACGTTAGAAGATAAGTTCGGAGACAATGGTCTTATTGCTGTGGTTATAATGAAAGAGACTGAGCCTACAACATTATTTATAGACACTTGGTTTATGAGTTGCAGGGTTCTTAAGCGTGGAATGGAAGACTTCATCCTAAACAACATGGTGGAGGTTGCCAAGATAAAGGGATATAAAAAAATTGTAGGTGAGTATCTGCCAACAGCTAAAAATAAGATGGTAGAACACCACTATACCTCTTTAGGCTTTAAAAAGATAACCGGAACAAAAACAGCACGATATATTCTTGATACAGATGAATACCAAACAAGAGCATGTCTCATTCAAAAAAAGTGAATAATGGATATCTTACAGTTAGCTAAACACTCTCAACAAATTCAGCATATATACAGCATTACACCTGAAGTGTATTACAGTTTTCAGCGTTGTAGTAATGACTATAATCCTCTTCATACCGATGAAGATTTTGCTAAGCGTAAGAACTTCTCTGAAAGAGTTATGTATGGCAATATCCTAAATTGCTTTGTAAGTCATTTTGTAGGAATGCTTTTACCTGTCCGTGATGTTATTCTCATTGCACAAGACATTCAATATCACAGACCCGTATATTTATACGACGAAATATGCATGGAAGCTATTGTTAACAATGTTTCCGATACAGTCAACATCATAGAGTATAAATTGAAATTCTTTAAACAAGTGGAAGAAAAAAAAACAATAGTAGCCAAAGGACATGTACAAGTTGGTTTGTTAAAAGAATGACAGATGAACGAACAAGAGGTCTTACGACAAAGAGCTGGAAATATACGGAGAAACATTATTGAGGCTGGATATCATTCCGGTAGCAGTGCACATTATGGTAGTTGTCTCTCGTTGGTAGAAATACTAACATCTTTATATTTTAAAGTGGCAAATATAACGCCAAATGCAGAAAGGGATCGCATAATATTGAGTAAGGGACACGGTGCATTGGCTCTGTACTCCACATTATATGAAAAGGGTTTGATAAGCAAGACGGATTTATTTTCCTTTGAAACAAATGGCAGTAGCTTTATCGCTCATGCACATCGAGATATTAGCAAGGGAATAGAATTCTCCGGAGGAAGTTTAGGTTTAGGTATTTCATTCGGTATGGGAGTTGCACATGCCTGTAAATTAAAGGGAATCAACAACAGAGTTTATATTATTGTAGGCGATGGAGAATTAGATGAAGGATTAGTATGGGAATCTCTAATGTTTGGTAATCACCGAAGTCTCAAGAATACGACTATAATTGTAGATTGTAACGGTTTGCAAATTGATGGGAAGACAGATGATGTGATGAAACTAACACCATTAAAGGAGAAGTTTGAATCTTTCGGTTATCAGACAACGGAGATTGACGGGCATAACATAAATCAGCTATGCGAAGCATTATATCAGTCTTCCCTCTCAGGCCCTTGTGCAATCATTGCTAATACGGTGAAAGGAAAGGGTGTATCTTTTATGGAGGACAACGCTAAATGGCATTATAAATCATTATCTTCCAGCAAATATAAAAAGGCCATTCAGGAACTATTGGAAAATGAATAAGAATATAGATATATCCCAATATATAGGCATGTCTCAGTCCATTGCAATATTTGGAATGTACTTGCCTGATCATATAGAGCAGTATTGTGGACTTCATATTATAACGGCTGACATGGCAGTCAGTGCCAGCCTTGAACGTCTATCATACCAATATGCGGAGAGTTTGACCAATGTTGGTATAGCAGAACAGAACATGATAGGCATCGCTGCCGGAATGGCATCAGAAGGTTTCAAGCCGATCTGTATTGCACAAGCCTCATTCATATCTATGCGAGCCTTTGAGATGAATCGCCAATATTTAGGCTATATGCATAGTAATATAAAGCTGATAGGACTTAATTCTGGCTTTTTATTGCAGTTTATGGGTAATACGCATTATTGTATTGAGGATTTATCGATTATGCAAACCATTCCAAACATGGTAGTCCTTTCACCGGCAGATGCAGTAGAAGCAGTGATGGCTCTTGATGCTGCATTAAGAATAGACAGTCCTGTTTATATTAGACTGACAGGTAATTCTATGCTTCCGGTAGTATATAAAGAACCGTTCTGTTATCAAATAGGAATCAACCATATTCTAAAAGACGGTAATGATCTTGCAATATTTGCAACAGGATCGATGGTAGGTATCTCCTTAGAAACTTCAAAAATATTGTATACGAAGTATGGAATCATGGCTGCAGTTATTGATGTTCATACCATTAAGCCCATAGATACAGAAGCCATTAATAAATATGCCGGAGTGAAACTATTTGTAAGTGTGGAAGAGCACAATATAATCGGTGGATTAGGTTCATCAATTGCTGATTATATTTCTCAAAAAGGAAGCTATCCACCTCTATTAAAGTTAGGCATTTGCGATGTTTTCTCAAAGCCTGGTGATTACAATTACCTCTTGGAACAACATTGTTTAACACCAATATTGTTATCTGAAAAGATTTATCAGAAATACAGTAGCTTATGAAGAAAATTTTAATAACAGGCTGTAACCGCGGATTAGGTAAGGAATTACTGGAGCATTTTGCGTCTAAAGGATGGGATATCATAGTCTGCAATAGAAAGCAGTATGAAGATTTTGATCAGTTTTCAGAAGCTATCGAAACAAGGTATTCTATCAATATCCATACATATTATGCGGAATTAGACAATAAGGAATCTCTTCAAGAATGCCTAATCAGGATCACTTCGGAGCATACGGCTATTGATGCCCTCATCAATAATGCTGGTTATTATTCTAATGGATCGATATTCAGCTTGGAGTATGAAGACGTAGAGAGGTGTTTCCAAGTAAACTATTTAGCTCCTTTCGCCTTCTGTAAGGCAGTTGCAGAATTGATGATCCGACAAGGAAACGGGGTTATTATAAACATTTCATCAATATTAGGTCAGACTGTTACGAAAGGCGGTTCAAGTTATGGAGCAAGTAAAGCTGCATTGAATTATCTTACACAAACGTTAGCACAGGAATTGGCATCTTTTGGAATAAGGGTAAATGCAATTTGTTGTGCCGATTTAGAAAGCGGAATGTTTCATAAGCTTTCACCCAAACAACAAAAAGAGCGTATTCAACGAATTGCCATGAGGCGTCTTGCCAAATTAAATGAAGTTGCAGATGCCGTAGATTTCTTGGTGTCGAACAATGCCAGTTTTATAACAGGAGCACTCCTAAGAGTTGATGGGGGGGGGTATAAATTTTAATAAAAACAAATAAATTAAACAATGAAAAAAAAGGAATTACTGATTAAATTAACAACCATCTTCCGTGATATTATGGATGATGAAGACATTACTCTTACAGATTCAACGTGTGCTGACGATATTGATGAATGGGATTCCCTAACAAATATACAATTGATTGTCGCGATAGAGAAAGAATTTGGTATAAAAATAAAATCAGGACAGATTCAATCTTGGAATAATGTTGGAGAAATGGTAGAGGATTTACTTAAAGAGCTAAAGGATAGAAATTAAATGATATTCCCTGAGAAGATAAAAGCTAAGAGTCTCAATAGAGGAGAAAAGTTAGAGAGAAGTTCCAATTTAGAGCTGTTCCGCATCCTATTGATGCTAATGATTATTGCGCATCATTATGTGGTGAACAGTGCACTATTGGGCGACATCACCCCCACGAACCTTACAGGTAATGCACTGTTTTTAAGTCTATACGGTTGGGGGGGAAAGACGGGAATCAATTGTTTCATCCTCATTACCGGTTATTTCATGTGTCGCAAGGATTTCTCATGGCGCAAGTTCTTTAAATTGGTCTTTGAGGTTTATTTCTATGCTACAACCATTTACCTCATCTTTCTCCTTACCGGTTATGAGACATGTTCTCTTTCTGACATTTCCCGCGTAGTACTCTATATCCCCGCAGATGTTGGCCATGGTTTCGTAGGTTCGTTTATCTGCCTGTATCTTCTTATTCCGTTTATCAATAAAATGATACAAGGCATGGACAGGCGGCAATATCAACAACTTTTAATCATATTGTTGATCATCTTTACCGGAGTGGGTACTTTTGTGCCCGGGCGATTCTATGAATACATCGGATGGTATGTAACCGTGTATCTCATCGGTGGCTATATACGTATCTACGGCATCCCCCCGTTGTCAAGTCTCAAACGGAGAATCTGTTTCCTCGTCGTAAGCCACGGATTGGCTTTTGCCAGCATTTTGTTTATCCTTTATTATTACAAACTGAAAGGAGGAGCGGACAACATTGGGAATATCTATTATTTCGTAAATGATTCCAATAAACTATTTGCTGTCTTATGCTCCGTATCTCTCTTTGTGACATTTAAGAACATTAACACAAAAAAACAAATATATACATTAATAAAGTGGCAACGGCAACTTTCGGTGTATTACTGATACACGGCAACAGCAATACCATGCGTCGGTTTCTTTGGTATGATTTATTAAACAATGACTCTTACTACAACTCACAATATCTTTGGATACATGCTATACTCTCTGTTGTGGGTGTTTATGCTGTTTGCGTAATGATAGATTTATTGAGAATCCGACTGATAGAACGTCCCTTATTCGGATTGTTGGATAAGAAGCTCTTCCTGAAGAGCAGCAAATAAGAGTATGGCATCAGAATTAAAGAGTAAGACAGTACACGGACTGCTATGGAGCAGTATCGAAAGGTTCTCTACGCAAGGCATCAGCTTCGCGTTTTCCATCATTTTAGCCCGTATCTTAACTCCAGAGGACTACGGTGTCGTAGCTATTGTAACGGTGTTTACAACGATTGCAAGCCTTTTTATCGATACGGGGTTTGGCTCAGCATTGATACGAAAGCCGGAAATCAGCGAAGAAGATAAATCTACAGCATTGATTTTTAATGTGCTTATCTCTGTGGTTTGCTATCTGATTCTTTTTATTCTTGCCCCCTTTATTGCCGACTTCTATCATAATCCGCTTCTGTCCCCATTACTTCGTGTCACCGCAATACCACTCATTATCGGTGCTCTTTGTGGCGTACATCGTTCTCTTCTGACCAAGACAATGAACTTCAAGTCTATTGCGAAGATAACACTTACCAGTACTATTCTTTCCGGAATTATCGGTGTTGTGATGGCCTACCAAGGCTATGGCGTTTGGGCTTTAGTGGCACAAAACGTTATTTCCGTTGTCATTTCCTGTCTTTTTATTTGGATTGCTGCGAAATGGAGACCGCGAACATGGTTCAATAAGGAGTCTTTTCACTATCTTTTCGGATACGGCTCAAAGTTGTTAGCTTCTGGACTTCTCGATACGGTGTACAACAATATCTATCCATTGGTCATCGGTAAATTTTATACACCGGCGCAATTAGGCTATTTCTCGAAAGCTGTCACTTTCACGACTTTACCCTCTTCTAACCTCACGGGCGTACTGCAGCGGGTCACGTTCCCATTATTAAGCATGATACAGAATGAGGATGAAAGATTAAGGACAAATTATCGGCGGATTCTCCGCAATGCAGCATTCGCCATATTTCCTCTCATGATGGGTTTGTGCGCATTGGCATCTCCGCTGGTTAATCTACTACTGACGAGTAAATGGGATGCTTGTGTCATCTATCTGCAAATTATTTGTTTCGGTATGATGTGGTATCCTGTACATGCCATCAACCTCAATCTGTTGCAGGTGAAAGGGCGCTCGGATTTATTCCTGCGGTTGGAGATTCTCAAAAAGATAATGGGTGTAATCGTTCTCTGCATCACCATTCCGCTGGGTATTACAGCCATGTGTATCGGCATCGTAGTAAGTTCATACCTGGCCTTATTTATCAACACCTATTACACGGGAAAACTGATTGATGTCGGGTACATACGACAGATGAAAGATGTATTGCCGATTCTCATCAATAGCATGGTGATGGGGGCTGTTGCCTATCTCGCAACGCTGATAACAGATTCCAATGCCATCAAATTGGTTATCGGCACACTTGCAGGAATCGTTTACTATCTCTCCATGTCTTATCTCTGCAAGTCTGACGAATTGAAAGAAGTATGGGGAATCATAAGAAGGAAATAAAATGACAGATACACCGGTAGTAACCATACAATGCTTGGTATATAATCACGAGCCCTATCTGCGCCAATGCTTAGATGGCTTTGTCATGCAGAAAACAAACTTCCCGTATGAGGCCATCGTACACGACGATTGCTCAACAGACCAATCTGCAGCTATTATCCGAGAATATGCAGAAAAATACCCCGACATCATCAAACCCATATACGAAAGTGAGAACCAGTATTCCAAGAAAGATGGCAGACTGGTGGAAATCATGAATGAACATACGAGAGGGCGTTATGTGGCATTCTGTGAAGGAGATGATTATTGGACAGATCCCTATAAGCTACAGAAGCAAGTCGAGATACTGGAAAAAGACGACAGCATAACAATGGTTTATACTGGATTTAATACAGTAGACTTCAATAGTAAACCCATCATTCGACCCAACCATGAGTATATCAAACAGCATGCTCCAAGCGGAGATATCTTCGGGGTTTTAATGGAACGAAACTATGTGATGACATTGACGATGTGTATACGAAGAGAGATTCTTCATACCGATAGTTACCTACAATCGCCTTTTAAATATGACTATACGGTTGCCTGTGATGCTGCCCTTCACGGGAAAGTCATCTTCCTGCCGGCAGAAACAGGATGTTACAGGAAAAATCCGGATAGCCTCATGAACACTTCAGGGAAAGAGGTCGGTCAGCATTTGCTACAAGTATTCCGTTATTATGCCCTATTATTCGTAACGACTGCCACCGGTATGCCCCGCAGCAGATATAAGAGGATACAGGTTATACATCATATTTTGAAGTTTATCATACAGTGTGATGTTCCCTTCTTGCACACGTTCCTTAAGAAATCTCATTCCACCATACCCTATTTTGTGTTTGGTTACGCAAAGCTGACATGGTTATTCAGACGAGTTTACAATAAAATAGCTCCCTAATGATGGAACAGATAGCCCATAAACCAACATTATCCATCATTATTCCAATATATAATGGTGCACGGTATTTACGGGAAAATATACAAAATGTATTAGCCCAACCCTGTAAAGACTTTGAGTTAATCCTCTTAGATGATGGTTCTAAGGACGAGTCATTGTCGATTTGCAAAGAGTTCGATAGCCCTTATATCAGACTGTATACACACGCCAATATGGGAGTCTCCAGAACAAGGAACAAAGGGATTGAACTATCAAGGGGCGAGATATTGATATTCATCGACCAAGATGATGTCATGCGCTCGAACTTCTATACCGAAAAGATGCGCGACCAATTGAAAGAAACTTTCGGTCAGGGTATTGATTTAATTGTAACCGGTGCATGGTCGGGTGATGAGAATTTAGAACAGGGCACATTCCTTTCTATCGAAAAGCAACGGAAAGGTATTTATAACGGACGTTCCAATACGACAGCATGGGGAACAACCTTCACCTTTAACATGAATATTTTCTCACGCCGTTTGTTCTTCGATGAAGAAAATAAAGCGACTGCTGTTCGTTTTTTTGAACTCCCGCTCGATGTTGAAACAATTTTCCGACACTTAACTCAATATGCTGCCCGTAAAATATTGTACGCTGATAATTTTAGTTTCTGTATCAGACGTAACAACAAAATTTCCGTTTCCTCTAATTGGAATTGGATAAAAGTACATCCCATAAAGTGTGAAGCTTATTATGACCTAATACAATGGCATAAGAAGTATTATCCTCATGATGTAGCAACCATTCATGGAGCAGAGAAAGCTTTCTTGCAGACCGTCACGGATATGATTAAGACGAATTATGAAGTTCAGGCTGATTTAGTCTCATTGAAAAAGGAAATCGGTAAAAAAAAGTATTATCATGATCTGCAAAAGATGATCATTGCTCACCCTGAAGAGTCCATTCTTGTCAAAGCATTACTGACAGACCCTATACAGGTTGGCAGACTTCTTCATATAGGATGGTTTCGACATCTCATTAGGAAAAGATGGACACTTTACGAGAAGTTAGGTATCGGACAGAAAAAGATTGATTTACGAGGAATGTATGAAAGATAAAGGGAACAACAACATCAATGGGAAAATTGAATGGATTGATTGGGCGAAAGTCATACTGATTTACCTCATGGTTGTTGGGCATAATACCCCCACCGAGAGTACTTTCCGAATTATCTACGCTTTCCATATGCCTGCATTCTTTATTATCTCGGGGTATTTGTATAAGGAACATAGTTGGAGACGAACAATAAAGACTTTTGGTATACCCCTGATCGTATTTTCATCTATCAATTTGCTCATCTATCTGCTGATAAATATCCAGCACGGTTCCTTGGACTTTTCTCATTTCATCGAAAGATGTCTGATTCCTTTCTGGGGAGGTTCTCCCAAGGCTTTAGATTACATTATCCTTTTTCCTGGATGTTGGTTCATTTTATCTTTATTCGCAGGTAGACTTTTCATTGGAGACATTCACGGACTGGGGTTCGTAAGGCGTTATGCAAAATATGCCATCTGTGTTCTATGTGCTTACATCATGATTGAATCTTTTCTTTTCCCCGATAATCCTTTGATTAATTATAAATTCTATCGGGTTATCGTCAGTCTTCCGTTCATGTTGTTGGGCGTTATCATAAAAGAGAAATTCACTATCAAGAAAATGAGTCTTTGGAAAGGTATACTGCTACTCTTAGTATTTATTCTTATTGCGCTTAAGCAAGGGAAATGCGACATGTTGCATTATCAATTCGGCTACTCGTACTTGCTGTTTTATGTAAATGCAACAATAGGTAGCATCGCACTCTTTTCCATTTGCTCAAGATTAAGAACCCATCAATGTGTACAAGTACTATCAAAAGGCACACTATTCGTGCTGGCATTCAATTTTAACCTTATTATTTTCTTACGTGTAGCATTATCCAAATTGGGATTTTCTGCCTTTGTAGAGAATAGAGAACTTTACTCGTGGATTGGAGGTATTGTCATTTTAGGCATCTCCTACTATCCTATTAAATGGATGCTGAAACATTATCCAACCGTTTTAGGCAAATAATTCAATGATTATCAAAAGTAAATGGATACAATAAAACAACTTCTAAGGGGCATTTTGGGCAAAAAATATGGATGGATTGTACAAGAGTATAATCAGTTAAAGGCTTATCTATACTCCTTTCTGCATCCATACCATTATACCCCCAAACGATATATTGATACGTTCCTTATATATAATAGTAAAATTACAGATGAGGCGATTATCCACAAAAAAGCCCCCTCCATCATCTACATCTTTTGGACAGGCGACAACGAAATCACCCCCAATCGTATGGCAGGTATCAAATCATTGGAGAAAAATGCACATGTTGAAGTTAAATTGATTACTAACAAAAACTTAAAAGATTATATCATTGACGAAGATCCCTTACCGGAAGCCTATCAATATCTTTCTTTTGTTCATAAATCAGACTATTTGCGCTCCTATTTTATGCACCATTATGGCGGAGGATATGCAGATATCAAAACTCATTTAAAATCATGGATACGTGCATTCGAGAAATTGAATTATTCGGAAGCATATGCTATCGGATACCGAGAAGTTGGACACTGGGGGGTTGCAGATATAAATCATAATTATCAAGAACTAAGACAAGATCTACAAAATTATTGGAGATTGCTAATCGGTAATTGTGCCTTTATCTGCCGTCCCCATACAAAATTCACCGAAGAATGGCACAGAGAAGTAAATCGAGTATTGGCATCACATTCGGAGGCATTAAGGAAACATCCGGCAAAAGATGCATTCGGAACAAACACCGATTACCCCTTACGCTGGACAGAGATACAAGGTGAGGTCTTCCACCCGCTTTGTCTTAAGTACCATAAAAAGATTTTAGCAGACAACTGCCTGAAACCGTCTTTTAAAAACTATAGATAAAATTCATTGAATGCACCTCTTAAAGAAGATATGGGTACAAATCCGCGACATTTATTTCTATTTCTTTAGAAATGCAATTATTATCAATGGGTACGTAGACGATTTGACGTGGTTGGGTATCCGGCATCGCAATTGGGGAGACGATTTAAACTATTATCTTATACCTCTTATCAGCGGACGGCCTGTCATCTTCTATCATCATTTTTGGTTAGCAAGGAAACTACGTTTTAAGAATTACCTTTGCATCGGTACGCTTCTTGATGCAGTTAATTATTCCAATCCACAAACAATCGTATGGGGAAGTGGAGTCTCCGGACAGGAGAGAACCTTTGTATTACCAAAGAAGATCTTATCTGTTCGAGGTAAAAAAACAAGAGAGTTCCTTACCCGTTATCAGATAGACAGTCCTAATGTATTGGGAGATCCTGCCTTACTCTTACCTTTATATTATACTCCTCCTTCTCCTCCTAAGAAATACAAATTAGGGATTATACCGCATGTCGTTGATCTCGATTATCCCGCCATACAGGAAATACAAGAAAAGTTTCCGCATGAGGTTCTCATTATTAATTTGGCACGATACGAAAAATGGACTGACATCATTGACCAAATCTCTATCTGTGAATGCATTGCTTCGAGTTCTCTTCATGGCCTTATTGTTTCCGATGCCTATGGTATTCCTAACTGCTGGATTGAGTTGTCCGGAAACCTTTCCGGAGGATATTTCAAATTCTATGATTATGCTTCTTCAGTGCAACGGCTATTGATAAAACCTTACTCGGTAAGGACATCCAATGATATCGCCTCATGTATCAAACTCTGCAAAGAATGGAAAACACCTCTCATTGATACTCAATCAATTCTACAAAGTTGTCCTTTCTACAAAAAGGAGAAGCATAAAAGAAAAAGCCAAACATAGGAAAATATGCCGACGCTCTCAGTGATCATCCCCGTATACAATGCAGAAAACACATTAAACGAGTGTATTGACAGCATCCTCATACAAGAGTTTCATGATTTTGAAATACTACTCATTGATGATGGCAGCAAAGACAACTCTCGTGCTATTTGCAATGATTATGCGATAAAAGACAGTCGGGTAAAGATTCTCTATAAAGAGAACGGTGGAGTAAGCTCCGCAAGGAACATGGGATTAAATCATGCACAAGGGAAATGGATAACTTTCATTGATGCCGATGACTATATTGAACCCGAATATTTCCACGACATCAATGATGAAGCATTTGATTTAATCATCAAAAGCTACAAGGAATTAAGAAACAGCCTTATCACTACCCCCACCGCAAATATACACAGCGATGCTTCTTTGACTGCTTCAACCGATGTATCAGACTTTATTTCAAGGCATTTAGCAACCATGGTGTTAAGAGGTCCTTGTGGAAAATTTTATAAACGGGAACTGATAGGCTGCACCCGATTTAACGGAAACATGAAAGTAGGCGAAGATTCTTGCTTCGTATTCAACTACCTTACGACAGTAAAAAAGATAAAATTGCAGGCGGGAGCATCCTATATCGTTCGATGTGCAAATGCGTCCGCAGCAAATAAATATGGCTGTAACGTCGAATACGCTATTCAATCGCTTCAATTCCTATACGATGCTCATCTTGCACTCCAAGAGGCACATGCCATTTCTTCAGAGAGTTTCTTGTCATATATCGGATACTTTAAACTCATCTCTAAAAGCGATTGGAAAAAGAACCTGAAAAAATGGTATGCTGATAATACATTAAAAAGAATGTATCAATACATTTGGCCGTATTTACCTATTAAGCAGAAAATAGAGTATTACGGTCTTTCCAAAATCCTGCCTTTACTTAAATAGCTCACGAGCATGAAGCCGGCAATCAGCGTTATTGTTCCTATATATAATATTGAGAAATACATAAGGAGAGCTTTAGACAGTATCTTAGCCCAAACGTTCTCAAACTTTGAACTACTGCTTATTGATGATGGTTCTACAGACAGTTGTAAAGAGATTTGCGATGAATATGGAAACAAACATCAGCATATCAGAGTCTTCCATAAAGAAAACGGCGGGTTAAGCTCTGCACGTAATTATGGATTGGAAAGAGCATTAGGAGAATATACCATATTCTTCGACCCTGATGATTGGGTAGAACCACAATGCTTGGAAGAACTTTACAGCATTGCGGAAAAAACAAAGGCGGATGTAGTGATGTGTGCCATCTATTACAATGATAAATATCGCCAAACTTATTCTTCCCAAAGACCCTCAAGTACACAAGCAAGAGACGTTTTAAAAGATTTAATCACTGGAGGTATTGGATGTTTTACTGTCAATAAATTGATCCGACGAATGTGTTATGTAAAATATAATATTTCCTATCCTTTTGGAATCTATGGAAGGGAGGATCAGTATGCAATCTGCAATCTGTTCAAAAATGATATAAAGATAGCATATACTCCCCGAGCTTATTATCACTATGTACAATATCCTCATTCATTATCAAGATTCTATGACGAAGAGACATTGCAAATGGATATCCGTACCAGAGATATGTTTGTAGAACTGTTTGCCGATACTGAATACAAAGAGCTGGTTGATAGAGAAAAAACCAAGAGTATTATCAGTCGTGCTTATTTGTTTGGTGAGCATGTGTACAATTCCCGTCAGTTTCAGAAAAGGTTTGGACAGTATCAATCGCTTTTTATGAAAGGGCAAGAACCGCGCTATATGACTTTTTTGTACTATATGGCATTCCATGGATATTACCGTTTATCGAAAAAGCTCTTTAATATAGGTTTTCAAACGAAGCAGGCATGCAAGAAAGGATTTAAATGCTTGCATATTCTTAAGAATAAATAATCGGGTATTCTTATTTTAGTAATAGAAGAGCGTCCTCATGATACTTATACTATTTATCGGCCTCTATTTCATTGCTGTCGCAACACTTCAAAAAAGTGTTCAGATACAGAAAAACCTATTGATACTTGTCTGTATCATCTTAACTTGGATGATTGGTAACAGAGATCTTGCTTGGGCAGATACCTTTGTATATGTCATGGCATTCAACCAAGCGCCAACCATTTTCCAAATCCATGCTGACACGATTCCTTTTGGCTATTCAGAGATAGGGTATTTTTATTTGGCTTCCATTATCAAGACCATCTACAATGATGCTTTCTTCTATTTAGTCGTAATGGGCGCAATATCCATGTTCCTGCTATATAAGTCTCTGACCAAATATTGTATCTTTCCACTTATCGGTATATGCGACTATATCGGGAGATTCCTCTTAAACAGAGATTTCACGCAAATGCGTTCTTCATTGGCAATTCTATTGATTATCTTCACAATAGACTTTATATATAAAAAGGAGATATGGAAATTCTTAGGAGTCGTATTCCTTGCTTATCAGTTTCATCGTATGGCCATTATCGCCCTACCTGTTTATTTCCTTTATAAAGTAAGATTTCATAAAACAACGATTGTTATCAGTCTCATCGCTGCTTTTATCCTATCTCAAGTGATAGCAAGTTCTATCTCGGGAACCGTTGATTCGTGGAGTGAAGATTTACAATATGAGACTTATACGCAAGGAAACTATGTAGAAGAAGCCTTGGGACTTAGAAATCCATTAATCTATTTCCAATTAGCAGTACTTCTCGTCTTTACTTTCATGGAAGAAAAACTAAAGCAAATTGCCCCTTATTATTATCTTCTACGAACAGGATATTTCTATTCTACAATGATTCTTATCTTTTTCTGTAATTATACAGCATTATCCGGTAGAACGTCAACTATGTTTGCAACCATGGAAATGTTTATCTTGCCGGTTATAGGAATGGCATTTAAAAAGAATGTTCGTATTCTCTATTATATGGTTTTAGGCGTTATACTCATCTATTTCTTCTATAGTAAGTATAATGGGGCAATGATAGAGATGGCCGGTTCCAACCTTTCATAAGAGAAAATGAAAATATTTATCGTCTGTACACGATTGTGTTTTGGTGGAGCAGAGCGTGTGGCTGCCATGTTGGCCAATGGTCTGTCTCAACGCGGACATCAGATCACTCTTATTGCCAACTTATTTGATGACATCACCTATCCTATTTGTTCCGACGTTGAATTAAAGAATCTCTTCCCCCAACGAAAAAACAAATACCTCAAATGGATTACTTCCTTTTTCTTATTACGTAAATACGTAAGACAAGAGAAGCCGGATGTTGTCGTGGGCATCATGTGGACATGTTCTCTACGAGCAAAATTTGCATGTATAGGGAAGTCTATTCCCGTGGTCAGCACCATACATGATGCACTTGAACGACCGGCATCGGCGAAGTTTTCACGTATGGAATCTTTTCATAAGTTCCAATTGAACAAGCTGTATGACCATGTCACCGTACTGACAAATGCCGACAAAGCAATCGCAGAGAAGATGTTTAAGAATACGCATGTCATGCCCAATCCTCTATCGTTAGAACCGGTAGGAGATGTTCCCCCAAAAAGAAATGTCATCTTGGCAGCAGGGAGATTAGAAGATTGGCGTGTAAAAGGATTTGATTTGTTGATAGAAGCGTGGGGAAAGTTGTCGGCCAAACATCCGGATTGGATATTACAAATAGCCGGTGTCGGAAATGAAGAAAGTCAACAGTTCTTAATCGATTTAGCGATAAAAAGCGGAATGGCACCTCATCAATTCCAATTATTAGGCTTTAAAGAAAATATTATCGATGTCTACAGAGAGGCCGCAATCTTTGTCCTAAGCAGCCGGTACGAGGCTTTCGGATTGGTATTATTGGAAGCCATGTCGCAAGGATGCGCTTGTATTGCTTGTGATTATAAAGGCCGGCAACATGAAATTATCCGTCATGGAAACGAAGGATTGTTATGTATGCCGGAACAAGCTGAGGACTTAGTTGCAAAGTTAGACACCCTTCTTACAGACGTAGCTTATAGAGAAAAACTTCAAAAAAATGCAATAGAAGCATCAAAACGTTTCCTGCCCAATAAGATAATAGACAAGTGGGAAAAGCTGTTGTTTGAAATCACCCGATAAACAAAACCATCATCCATAATAACTTTCTTTAAAATAAAAAGGAGATGAATATTCCCATAACGATATTAACGCCCGCGTATAACAAGGGGAAAACGATAGAAAGAACCTATCAAAGTCTTTTAAACCAAACTGTTTTCGATTTTGAATGGGTACTTATCAATGACGGAAGTACGGATGATACGTTGGATATCATCAAGACCTTTCAAACAGATAAATTCCCCATCCGCTTCACAGACAAACAAAATGAGGGATTGAACAGAACCTTCAATCTTGGAGTAAAGCAAGCACACGGGAATTTGATATTAAGGCTTGACCCTGACGATTACCTAACCGAAGATGCCGTTGAGAAAGTGCTTCAGTATAAAAAAATATTAGATACGAATCCACATCTTTGCTCCATTGTTTTCCTTACGAAATTTTCGACAGGAGAAATCGTTGGCTATCATCCTTATACAGAGCTTCATCAAACGAACTTCACTGATTATCGTATTATCGATAAAGCAAAAGGAGACCGATTGGAAGTCGTAAAACGAGAAGTATTCTTAGAATTTCCCATGCCGGAAATTCAGGGAGAAAAGTTCTGTTTAGAATCATATATGTGGCAACAAATCGCAGAGAAATACGATGCGATATATGTACCCGAAGCCATTTACATAAGAGAATATAACGAAGCGAGTATCACATCAAACCTAGCGAAAGTACTTTCGGATAATCCCATTGGCACCATGCTTACTTATTCGCAGTACATCAAAATTCTATCAAAAAAGAAAAAGCAAGGTGCAAAGGTAAATTTCGAGATTTTCAAGAATGGAATTAATTATTTCAGATTTGCATTCCATTCACACCGCCCCTTATCGGAAATACTTAAAGGCGTTTCTGCCTCTGTTGCATTACTTTGCTTTCCTGCCGCTTGTTTGTTGTATATCATAGATGCAATGGATATCAATTTAGTGTACAACATTCTGTTCTTTCTGAGAAAAAACAGACCTGTAAAACATAAATAACATTCTCTTGCTATAGCTATATCTATCAAAGATTCCATAAAGGTCGTCTCATACGAAATCCCTGAAAGTATCTATTGATAGCATAACATCTACAGACATTTCTTTATAAACACCCTATTACGCATGCTTAAAAACATCTTTCTCTTGTTGCGCCCCCAACAGTGGTTGAAGAATATCTTTATCTTCATACCGTTGTTCTTCAGCCGTCACCTGCTGGAGATACACGATGTGGGTATTGCCGGTATCGCTTTTATCGCTTACTGCTTCATGGCAAGTGCCATCTACTGTTTCAATGACATCTTAGATGTAGAATCCGACAGAAAGCACCCGCAGAAATGCAAGCGCCCGTTGGCAGCCGGTAAAATCTCAAAGACGGGCGGTTATCTGCTGATGGGCACCTGTATCGCCCTATCTTTGGCGTTTGCCTCACTCATATCCACACGAACCGTGCTTTACGGACTGCTCGGTGTCTACTTTGTGATAAACCTTGCTTATTGTCTTTACTTAAAGCAGAAGGCTATCATCGACGTGTTCATCATTGCCATTGGTTTCGTTTTACGCGTGTTGGTAGGAGGCTTTACCACCGGCATCTATATTACTCATTGGATTGTACTTATGACCTTTCTCCTCGCTCTCTTTCTTGCATTTGCGAAAAGGCGAGACGATGTGGTTATCTATGCCAACACCACAACGATGATGCGCAGAAATGTAAATCGCTACAACCTTGAATTCATGAATCAGGTCATTTCCCTCATTGCCGCCATTACGATGATTTGCTACATCATGTACACGGTCAGCGATGATGTCATCATGCGCTTTCATTCACAATACATCTATCTGACTGCTGTTTGGGTATTGGCCGGTCTCATCCGTTATCTGCAGCTCACCATTGTCGATGTGAAAAGCGGAAGCCCCACAAAAGTGTTGCTCAAAGACCGCTTCGTGCAGGCATGTATCGTCGGATGGATACTTCATTTCGCCCTTTTCATCTATCTGTAACCGCTCGCAATGCCCCAAACGTTCCGTCATATAGCCGTGTTGCTCTATGCAACGCTCTTCTATACGGTCTTCTTATCAGGCCTTTCATGGCTTGTGGGAGGTACGATAACGCTCTTCCATCTGCCCCTTTCATTCCTTTTTGGCTGCCTGTTTTTGGGGAAAGAGACAGGCCGACACGTAAGAGAGATCGCTTCAGCATTGGTCATCATCATCGTATCGATAGGTCTCTCAGCACTTATCTATGACTACAGTGCCGACGGACAATGGTACCACATGCCTGCTGCCTATGCTCTTTCCCATGGATGGAATCCCGTCTACGAAAGTCACAACCCCATCATAGCCGATGTTCATACGGCCAATCTCTGGATAGACCACTATTGCAAAGGCATTGAGACGATGGCTGCCACCATTGTCGCTGTGACAGGAAACGTAGAGTCGGGGAAGGCAGTCAACCTCATCATGCTGACGGCCATTTTCCTTTTACTATGCGATTTCCTTTCTTCTGATTTTCCTTTCAAGTCCAAACGGAAGATTCTCTTTTATGCCTTCGTCTTGGCTCTTTCTCCTATTGTGGCCTGCGAACTGTTTACGTTTTATATCGACTGGGTGACTTATTACAGTGTGGTGTGGTTGTTCATCATCTTATACCGACTGAACAGGAAGCCGAATCATAGGCTGCTGTATCTTCTTTTCATGACCATCTTCATCGGGGGAAGCACCAAACTCAACATCACCTTTTGGATGGGCTATTTCGTTTTCTTCTTCCTTATCTTCCTATGGATGAAGAAGAAACGTACACTTATGAAGCAAGTGTTTCTCACGGCCATGCTGAGCGTGGTCTCCATGCTGTTCATTGCCTGTTTCAATCCCTTTATTACCAACTTTAAAGACCATCATAATCCCATCTATCCTTTCGGCGATAAACAGTTGGGAGCAGCCGTTACAAGTGCCATTATCTCTGGATGTCAACCTCGATACATCGTCAATGAGCCCAGAGTAAAACAAGTCTTTATCGGACTGACAGCACGACCCAATGGCGGCTATAGGTCTGCATACATTCCGCCTTACAAGATAACAGCGACCAACATCATGAAATCCGGTGCCATGACAGCCAACGTTGGCGGTGGCGGATTGTTTTTTGTAGACATCCTGTTGTTGAGTATCATACTATTATTGTTGTGCCGCAATCATCCCGCTCGTAAGCCCGTGTTACTAACAACGGTCATTCTCTTTCTGGCACAGTTCGTCTTGCCCTATGGCTCTTGTTACCGATATGTACCCTTTGTCTATCTCATCCCGTTGCTGTTCATGCTCTATTCCGAGCTGGCCGGTTTCAGATGGCGCGGTGCCCGCTATATAAGAAGGGTCTTGTATGTGCTCGTACTTCTCAATATTACCCTCGATACAGCCATTGCAACGGGCTTTGGCATCCGTCATACATATATTATTCGCACGTATGTGGAGAAGATACGACAACAGCCAAAAGCAGCCACCTTCAAAACCACCAACTGGAGTTTTATCCATAAAGTTTACGGGGGAAATGTGGAAGACACGACTATCACAAACCCATCAAAGGCTTCGCGTTTCGTACCTATTCCCCATCAGAAGGGCGATTCCATCTGGGTAGATGCGACAAAGATTACTCCGCTGCCATCGTTTAAGAATCCTTTGTTGAAAAAAGTAATGGAGTTATAACCGTGAAAATTGCGTATATCGTTAATCATCTCGGACAGACGGGAGTCAATCATGTGGTGTTGGACTTAATCAAACAGATGCAGCATCACGGTCACGACTGCCGTTTGTTTTATTTCGAGGACAACACAGAACCGATTGCCTTTCCTTGTGCAACGGAAAAGACTTCGCCTGCGGAGGGGACGATAGACTTCAATGCCTACGATGTGGTACACACCCATGGATTGAAAGCCAATCTCTATGTGCTGCGTCATAAGCCCCGCCATGGTAAGGCACGTTGCGTTGCCACTCTCCATTGTTATGTCTTCCAAGACTTTGCCGACCTCTACGGTCGCATCAAAGGTTTTCTTTTGGGACTTATCTTCTTGCTGTCGGTACTGCGCCACGACAAGATTGTCGCACTCAGCAAAGATGCTGTGGCCTATTACAGCCGATGGCTCAGCCGGCGAAAGCTGTGTGATGCCTACAATACACGCGATATTGACAAGTCCGAAGACTTAACCCCCGACGAACGAAAAGAAATTCTTACTTTTAAAGGCGATGACACATTGATAGGCATGAACTGTGTGCTCATTTTGCGCAAAGGCATCGACGTGATGCTCAAAGCCATGCGCCTGTTGCCCGACACTTATAAACTTTACATCGTGGGGACAGGAAAAGAAGAAGCATTATTCAAGTCCATGGTCGATAAAGACCTCGCCCCGCGCATTCACTTTGCAGGGGCTCGTCCACGTGCACATCGTTATCTCTCTCTGTACGATATCTATGCACTGCCAAGTCGCAGTGAGGGTTTCCCGTTGGCACTGCTCGAAGCCGCCGACTACGGTAAGCGGGTGGTCTGTTCCGCCTTACCCGTTGTTAAGGAATGTTTCACCGACGATGAACTAATCACATTCCCCATGCCCTCAGAAACGGCATTGGCAGCAGCCATTCAAACAGCCATGACACGTCCGGAGCTATGCACAAACATCAAGAAACGTTTTGACCGAGACTATTCTCCCGAAAGTTTTTATCGGAGGTATATGACGATTTACCAACAAGAAACTTTCCATTGAGGACGCAGCCATGTCCTTATGATATGAGAACATACTTTATTGAAAGGGGCAAACGATATCTTTTTTCTGTCATAAGTCTGATAGACAAATAGTGAAAAGTTATGGCACAATCTTTATCCAAGGTCTATATACACATTATTTTCCATATTGCTTCATCCTCTGTACCTATCAAAAAAGAGGTTGATGGAGCATTATATAATTATATGGGAGGGATATTGAAAGAATTAGATTGTGTCCCGATAAAGATAAACGGCATGCCAGACCACATTCATCTCCTATTTGTATTATCACGAATGCAATCTATTGCAAATGTCGTAGAACAGTTGAAAATCAATTCTACAAGATGGTTGAAAGAAAAGAATTCCTTCTATCAAAAGTTTGCATGGCAGCATGGATATGGAGCATTCTCTGTCAGTGCATCTATATGTGAGAATGTGAAACAGTATATTGAACAACAGGAAAGTCATCATGCCAAACATTCGTATCAAGAAGAGTTAAGAGAATTCTTCCGTCGTTACAAAATTGAGTATAACGAAAAATATGTTTGGAATGATTAGTCATTCGTCGTTTTCGCATAGGAAAGATAAGAAGAAAGGAGTGATATGAGGGTGGTATTAGGAGAGAAGGTATTTTCATGGAATGTTGTATCGCACCTTCAGCGCTCTATTTAGGGCACATCAAAAATACCCAGCGCTTTGCGCTGGGCTGATATATAACGCTCTTTCAGAGCTCGATTACACCACAAATATAGCATAAAAGCGATTACGGACAGCCATCAAGACAAAAACGCAGAAACAAAGTTCGCTATGCGAAGCGAAGCGGAAACGAAGTTCGCTGACACGAAGAGGAAGCAAAGAAAAGTACGAACGATGGTTACGCAGTACGAGAATCTTGATGCCTCACACCGGCAACACAGTATATAACAAACCTAAACGACCATTGTTCTATGCTCACTGATGAGCAAAACGCATCAAAAAACAGAGCACTGAAAGTGCGATACATATAAGTCCGGTACGAAGCGCTGGGTAAAAAACCATCTACAAACAAAACACTGAAAGTGCGAAAGATATGAGCATAGTGCGAAGTACTGGATAAAAGACCACCCACAAACAAAGCACTGAAAGTGCGAAACATATGAATCCGGTGCGAAGCGCTGGGTAAAAAACCATCTACAAACAAAACACTGAAAGTGCGATACATATAAGTCCGGTACGAAGCGCTGGGTAAAAAACCATC
>ERZ772960.275-NODE-275-length-49095-cov-13.504017_pt1 | contig 49095 bp, 47 predicted proteins | sample MGYA00580678_ERZ772960 | MGnify/ENA primary metagenome ERZ772960 (study PRJEB29015, sample SAMEA2737930) | human oral metagenome | biome: human oral; feature: human-associated habitat; material: dental | place: China | collected 2059 ...
ATCCATGTGTTCCGCTTAGTTCATAATATGTGTCCAGGATTCTGGGTACATATCAAGTTTCACAAGTCCTTTTTTCCTTTTATAGAAATGATTTTAGTGCTGGATTTGGATTCGCAATGGAGTAATAAAATCCAATCGTTCGGTTGGGAATCGAATGTGGAAGGCGAATTTCAACTAGAGAACCTTGATTTAATTCGTCTTCGACAAATTCTCGAATGACACAGCCGATACCAATGCCAATCTTTGTAAATTCAATGAGAAGCTCCATGTTGGTCACTTCTAATAGCTGATGTGGAGCAATATTATGATTGAGCAAATACTCATCAATATATCTTCTGGTTGTGTTTTTTTTGTCTAACATCATGATATTTCCAACAAGAAGGGGATCGCATTCAATGCTTTCACGTAAATATAAGTGGTTGAGATATTCAGGAGAGGCCACAAAGATGTCATGAATATCCATTAGTGGGGCAAATGCAAAATTTTTCTTCTTGTTTGGCTGGACAACAAGCCCAAGGTCCAAGAGCCCATTGTCTACCATATTGACGGTTTGTGCTGTCGGTTGTGAGGCAATATTGACCATAATATGGGGATAGCTGGCGACAAAATCCTTTAATTTGGGAAGTAGTGTATATTTACACAATGTATTGCTTACACCAATTTTTATTTTTCCAATATGAAAATCCTTAATTCTTCGCAATTGCTGTTCACCAATACTGATAGAATGAAATGCATCTGAGATGTGATTGTAAAGCATTTGTCCTTCCATCGTCAAAGTAACACCTCTAGAGTTTCGCACAAAGAGGGTTACATTTAGGCTCTCCTCGAGCTTAGAAATTGATTTAGAAATTGCGGGCTGGCTGATATAGAGGCCTTTTGCTGCACGAGAGATATTTCCTGCTTTGGCAACTTCATAAAAAATTTTATATTGTGATAAATGTTGTTCCATGTAGCCTCCTTTCATTCTGAATATATATTATATCATTAGTTATAACATAAGGGAATAGAATAATGCGACAGAATATGTAACAATTTGGTCTAAATATAAAGTATCACTAAATATATTAAGAAAATGTTTCAAAAATTATGTTATTTATTACAAATATAATTCAAAATATTGACATTCTGTAAAAAACTCATTTATAATACATTTGGCATCACGGCACGAGCCGAGAAAAGAGGAGTATGTTATGTTAAAGTTAAAATCACTTTTGAAAATGAAGGATATGGACAAAGGTGAAAAAAAGTCGAACTTGAGTAAGCACACCATCAAGGTACTAGTGGGATTTTCTGTAGCTTTAGTTATGGGCATTTATACCAATGTGGGTATTCACCCAAGTGATCAGGTGGGGGCAAGTCTCAATGTCGATGCAGCAACAATAACAGCCCCAGCAAATGCTGATGTTGTTAATGAAGTGGATAAGAAGCAGGAAGATGAAGTTGCCAAATCGATTAGTGATGAGGATTACAACAATCTGTGCCGCATTGTGGAATCAGAATCTGGTGACAGCGATGTAGAAGGAAGAATGTTGGTGGCCAATGTGGTTTTTAACCGCGTAGCGAATGCTGAATTTCCAAACACCATTTCTGGTGTGATTTTGATGAAGGGACAATTTTCGCCAGTGAGCAATGGCTCATTTTATCGAGTAAAGGTTTCGCAAAAGACCATTACTGCTGTGAACAGGGTGTTAGCTGGTGAAGACATTTCACAGGGAGCTTTGTACTTTATGAATAGAGCAGGTTCATCAAAGAAAAATATCCGCTGGTTTGATAGTCATTTGACTTATTTATTTAAACATGGCGGACATGAATTTTTCAAGTAATAGAGGCAAAACCAAATAACGCAGGTAGAGGCAGATGGCATACGAAATATTTTGTTTTGTATGCCATCTGTGCTATACTGAATCAAAAATAAGGAGTTGCCTATGAAACATATATTTTTTGATTTGGATGGGACATTAGTGGAATCGGCTTTGGGGATTACCAAGGCAGTGCAAAGGGCATTGGCTCATTTTGGGATTGTGGAGAAAAACTTAGAAAATCTTGAAGTTTTTATTGGTCCACCCTTATTTGATAGTTTTCAGAAATATTATCACTTTTCTAAGGAGCAATATGACACGGCCATCGATGTTTTTCACGATTACTATAAGTCCATTGGAATTTTTGAATGTAAATTATATGACGGGATCGAGGGTGTATTGAGGGAATTAGTGGAAAATGGGAAAAAACTATATGTTGCCTCGTCAAAGCCTGAGGAACAGGCAAGAAAAGTGATCACCCATTTTGGACTGGATGACTATTTTGCTTTTGTTGGTGGAGCAGATGGCGACCATGGAACAAAAAGGTCGACAAAGGCCGCTGTGATTGAATATGTAATGAGAGAAAATCATTTATCTAATCAAAAGGATATTGCTATGGTAGGAGATCGGTGCCATGATGTGTTGGGAGCAAGAGAAAATCATTTGCCCTGTGTGGGGGTTCTCTATGGATATGGAAATCAAAGAGAGCTTGAACAGGCGAAGGCAACCGTGATTGTTCGTTCGCCAGAGCAGATCCCCGCAGCATTGTGTCAATTGTAAATATGCACAAGAGCTTTACTAAAAATCCCAATCGGTGTATACTAAACTTACGACAGATCGAAGGAGACGGAGGTAATAGGATGATTGAACTGGGATATACCAAAAGAAATCTTTTGACATCACTTTGTGAAGGTAGTGATGAACCATTGATTAAGGCCGCTATGGAAGATGCTGTGGGACGTGCGTGGGTGGCTGAGATGGACGAACCAAAATTTTGTGTCATCAAGGTTGGAAATTTTATCTATCTGATTGGTCTGCCACCAAAGGGAAGAAAGGCATTGGACCTTCGCAGCATTTTGCTTCGTGAGTGCAATAATGCTTATATTGTTCCAGAGAATGACCATTGGAAGCACTGGTTGGAGGATAATTTAAATTGCAATTATCGTATGGTAAGTCGCTATACAGTAAAGCGAGAAAAAAATAGCTGTGACCAATCTGCACTCAAGGAATGGATTGAGGCCATTGGAGCAGAGTATAAGTTGAGAAAACTGGATAGGATAGCATTTAAAAAGATTGCAGCCAATGAATGGAGCAGTGATTTTACCTGTAATTGCGATGAGGAAGAATTTTTCTTAAATGGCACAGGGTATGTTGTATATTTGGACAAGGAGATTGTCAGTGGTTGCAGTGTCTATGGATTTAGTGAGGGAAAGGTGGAAGTGACCATCGCCACAAAGCTTGGACACAAGCGAAAGGGATTGGCCATTGCAGCGGCTGCAAGATATATGCTTGATTGTGCTCGTGAGGATCGCTATCCACTTTGGGATACAGGATCGGTGCACTCCATTGAGCTTGCAGAGAAGTTGGGTTTTGTTGCTGATGGGGAGTATCAAGTTTTCCAGATTGCCGTGGATGATGATTTTTAGACTAAAAAGGGCTTGAAAAAGCAAAAAGAAAAAGATATAATGTCTGTGTAAGTACAGGAGAGTAATTCCTGGGGTGAACGACAATCTTATCAATTTTGATCCTACATATTGATTAATGGGATTCCAAAGAACTACAATGGATGTCAGGCCTCAATGGTTTAGTGGAAGGCAGATATTGTGGTGAGGTAACCCACCTAGCACAGCTAGGCGTCAATACATAAGACCGTCATTCTGGGGTTATTCAAATAAATAAGACAAAAGCAGCGAGTAATCGCTGCTTTTCTTTCTAGGAGTGAAGAAGATTGAAAGATGAGTTTAAGCCGTATTTTTATTGGGGAATGACAGCACTGGGTGTGATTGGTGCGGCTATTGGTATTTCTTTTATTGCCTTGCATGCAAGGGATATCTTTAGTATAGTGAAAAAAATTGCTTCGATTTTAACTCCGATTATCTATGGTGCAGTTTTGGCCTTTTTGATGACAGGACCTTATAATTTTTTTGTGGCATTTTTAAATCGTCATCTCGAAAAGGCAATAAAAAATCAAAAGTTAGCAAAAAAGATTTCAGCGGGCATGGCCACTTTTTTATGTGTTATCGTAGTTATTGCTATTATTTCTTTGTTGGTGATGATGATTTTGCCACAGATGATTTCCAATGTAAGTGATATGCTCAATTCATTGCCAAAAGATTTAGCGAGCTTTGAGCCATCATTTTTAGAGCGATTTAAGCACTATCCTGTGGTGGATAAAAACTATGAAAGTGTAAAACTTAGTGTAATTAATTGGTTCAACCAATCCATTGTGCCAAATATCAACAAATATATTGTGGGATTTTCATCGGGCGTGATTACAGCATTTCATATGATGATCAATTTTTTGATTGGTTTGATGGTTATGGTCTATTTGCTCAATATGAAGGAGATTTTAGCTGCACAGGTCAAAAAGATTTGTTACAGTATATTGGAAGCAAAGAAAGCCAATCGGTTGCTTGAGGAGACAAGATATATTCGAAAGGTTTTTTCACAATTTATTGTGGGGAAGATTATTGATTCTTTGATTATTGGTATAATCAATTATGTGTTTATGCTCATTATTCATATGCCTTATGCACTCTTAATTAGTGTGGTTGTGGGCGTGACCAATGTAATTCCATTTTTTGGCCCATTTATTGGTGCGATTCCAAGTGCATTTATTTTACTATTGGTTTCACCAATTTCTTGTCTGGAGTTTTTAATTTGGATTTTAATACTGCAACAGGTCGATGGCAATATTATTGGACCAAAGATTCTTGGACAGACTACGGGGCTGGCAAGTTTTTGGGTGCTCTTTTCCATCTTGCTTTTTGGTGGATTATTTGGCATTGTTGGTATGGTGATTGGTGTGCCGACATGGGCTGTCATTTATCGTTTGACCAAGGAGAGAGTCAACATTAAATTGGGAAAGAAAAAGCTCTCTGTGGACAGCAAGGATTATTGGGGACTTCAAGGTATTGATGAAGAAAATGGGGAGTATATCAGGGAAATCAAAAAAGATTAGATACTTGCAAAACTAGTTTGACTAGGATATAATATCCTAGATATTTTGCAAACAATGAAAGGTGGTCAAAAATGACATTATTGGAGAACTGGAGAAATCTAGCTTATGGCGATGGAACCAATGATAAAGATAAAGAGACTTTGTGGACAAACTACTTCATGGTAGAGAAGGGAATCTATGAGCAAATCCTTAGCAATCCTAAGGAGAAGATTACTTGTACAGTGAAAGAGCTCGCAGAAAAATTCCATACGGATGTACAGACAATTACAGGATTTTTGGATGGCATCAATGAGTCTTTGACAGAGGAAAATCCAATTGAGACAATGGATGAGAATACCACAGTTAATATTGAGATTGTTCCGGAAAAACTCTACTACAACATGGTAGAGGCTAAGGCAGAGTGGTTATATCATCTTCCACAATGGGATAACATTCTCGATGTAGAAAAGAGAAAAGAAATTTACCATGCACAAAAGATCAGTGGTACTGTTGTAAAGCCAAAGAAGATTGGACGCAACGACCCTTGCCCATGTGGTAGTGGAAAGAAGTATAAGCATTGCTGTGGAAAGAATGCATAATGAGTAGAGCTGCCTTTCGTTAGAGAAAGGTAGCTTTCTTTTATTCTATGTGAGGTGATTTATGGGTTCGTATGAAGAATTTGCCTGGGTCTATGACGAATTTATGGACAATGTTCCCTATGAGAAGTGGTGTGATCAGATTTGTTCCGTTTTAAAAAGAGAGGGAATTGAAAGTGGCATTGTGGCAGATTTAGGTTGTGGAACGGGAGAGTTGACAGAATTATTGGCTAAGCAAGGGTATGACATGATTGGCATCGACAATGCACAGGAGATGCTCAATGTGGCGATGGAAAAGCGTTATGTGTCTGGGCTTGACATTCTCTATCTTTTGCAGGATATGCGTTCTTTTGAACTTTATGGAACTTGTCGAGCCATAATTAGTCGATGTGATAGTATCAATTACATCACAAGTTATGAAGACCTTGTTCAGGTTTTTCGTCTAGTTAATAATTATCTTGACCCCAAGGGATTCTTTATTTTTGATTGTAATTCACCATATAAATATAGAGAAGTTCTTGGTGAGACGACCATTGCAGAAAATCGTGAAAATGGAAGCTTTATTTGGGAAAATTCTTATGATGAACAGAGTCATATCAATGAATATGACCTTACACTCTATATTCAGAATGAGGATGGACAGCAATATAGGCGATATGAGGAGACCCATTTGCAGCGTGCATATACCATAGGGGAAATCAAGCAGGCTGCAAAAGAGGCAGGATTAGTTTTTCAATTTTTAGTTGATGCAGATACAGACAATGAGGTGACGAGACATACAGAGCGATATTTATTTTGTATGCAGGAGAATGGAAAGTAGGAAGCAAAATGAAGGATTATATTGTAAAAGCAACAGCGGCACAGGGAATGATCCGTGCCTTTGCGTGCACATCAAAGGATACTGTGGAGAAGGCAAGAGCTTCTCATGGAACAAGTCCTGTGGTCACAGCTGCACTTGGAAGACTTTTGAGTGCAGGGGCGATGATGGGCAGTATGATGAAGGATGAAAAAGATTTATTGACACTAAAGATTCAGGGAAATGGACTGATGCAGGGAGCAGTGGTAACTGCTGATTGCAATGGAAATGTCAAGGGATATCCATTTGAGCCAGTAGTTATGATTCCAGCCAATGACAAGGGGAAATTAGATGTTGCTGGAGCTATTGGTATTGGAATTTTGAGTGTGATTTCTGATATAGGCTTAAAAGAACCTTATGTCGGTCAGGTTGAGTTGATTTCAGGGGAAATTGCAGAGGATATCACCTACTACTATGCGACGAGTGAGCAGACTCCATCGAGTGTGTCTCTGGGTGTATTGATGACAAAGGAAAATACAGTAGATAGTGCAGGTGGTTTTATTATTCAATTGATGCCACATTGTCCTGAGGAGTTGATTGTAAAGTTAGAGGAAAAATTAGCACATATTGAGCCGATGACGACAATGTTACACGAGGGGATGACACCAGAGGATGTCTTGAGAGAACTTCTTAACGATATGGACTTAGAAATTAATGAAAAAATCGACATGCAATTCCATTGCAATTGCACAAAGGAGAGAGTGGAAAAGGCCTTGATTAGTGTGGGCAGGAAGGAATTGCAGGAAATGATTGATGATAAAAAGCCAATTGAGGTAAAATGTCATTTCTGCAATAAGGCGTATCATTTCTCTGTACATGAATTGGAGGAGATGTTAGAAAGAGCATCGAACGAATAGAAATGAGAGATAAGCAGGGGTGTGGTTTCACACCCCTGTATGTATTATAAAATGAAAAGTTGAGGTAATCTACTTATGCAATATGCCAATATATTTAAACATCTAAAGACCATCACCGAGCATAAACTTGCAGTGATGGAGCTTTGTTTTCGAGTTGGGCTGATTAAGCAGGGCCTATTACATGATCTAAGTAAGTATTCGCCAGAAGAATTTATTACAGGAATTTATTTTTATCAAGGGACAAGAAGCCCAAATGCCGCAGAAAAAATGGTCAGAGGGTATTCGGTGGCTTGGTTACATCACAAAGGTAGGAATAAGCATCACTTTGAATATTGGATTGACTATGCAATCGATCCGACAGAAGGATTGGTGGGAATGAAAATGCCCCTTCGCTATGTATTGGAGATGTGCTGTGATCGCATTGCTGCATCCAAAGTCTACAACAGGGGACATTACACAACGGATATTCCATGGAATTATTATCAGAGAACAGAAAAATTATTGTTGATTCATCCAGATACCAAGAAATTGTTGGAGAAAATATTGTTGATCAACAAGGACCAGGGGGAGGAGCGAGCCATTGCATTTATGCGTTGGATGTTGCGTCATCCAGAACGCTACTAATTAGAGATGGATTCTATTTTGAAGAGAGGAAGAATATGATTTCATATATCAAAGGAAAATTAATGCAGGTGGCACAAAACTTTGTCGTTGTGGATCATCAGGGGATGGGAATTTCTGTCTTTGTACCAACATCAATGATGGCAAGACTTTCTCCAGTGGGAGAGGAGATTTTTTTACATACCTATTTTCGCGTAGGTGAGGATGGTATGCAACTTTATGGTTTTTTGGAGGATAAAGATCTGGAGATATTTAAGCAGTTGATTACAGTTAGTGGAATTGGACCAAAGGGAGCTTTGGGAGTGCTTTCTGCTCTATCTTCCGATGATCTTCGCATTGCTATTTTATCAGGCGATGCAAAAGCGATTGCCAAGGCTCCAGGTGTGGGAATAAAGACGGCACAGCGAGTCATTATTGATTTAAAAGAAAAAGTAAAATTTGAGGATGGAAATCATCTCGCCAATGACAAGGAAGAAAAAAATAGTGTAAGTGCAGATGCCATTTCAGCCTTGGTTTCTCTTGGATATTCGTTGAGCGATGCGACGAGAGCAGTGCATTGTGTAGCAAAAACAAAAGAGATGAAAGTAGAGGATGTGATTAAAATGGCACTGCGCAATTTAATCGGATAGGAGGGAAAGATGGAAAGAAGAGTGATTCAGACAGAGCTTGTGGCTCAAGAGCAACAATTAGAAAGTAGTTTGCGTCCACAGCTTTTGGATGAATATATTGGTCAAGAAAAGATTAAGTCAACGATTAAAATTTACATTGAGGCGGCCAAGCAAAGAGGAGAGAGTCTTGACCATGTCCTCTTTTATGGACCACCGGGACTTGGTAAGACAACATTGAGCACAATTATTGCCAATGAAATGGGGGTCAATTTAAAAATCACTTCTGGACCAGCAATTGAAAAGCCAGGGGATATGGCGGCAATTCTGAATAGTTTGCAGGAAAATGATGTACTTTTTGTTGATGAGATTCATCGCCTAAATCGCCAAGTGGAGGAGGTTCTCTATCCTGCAATGGAGGATTTTGCCATCGACATTATGATTGGAAAGGAAGTTAACGCAAGGAGTATCCGCCTAGATTTGCCAAAATTTACTTTAATTGGAGCAACAACAAGGGCGGGGCTTTTAACTGGACCACTGAGAGACCGCTTTGGCGTAGTGCAAAAATTAGAGTTCTATCAAGTTGATGAACTTCAGAGTATTATTCTGCGTTCGGCAAATGTTTTGGGTGTGGAGATTGGTCAAGAGGGGGCCTTGGAGTTGGCAAGAAGAAGCCGTGGAACGCCAAGACTGGCCAATCGCCTGTTAAAGCGAGTGAGAGACTTTGCACAGGTTAAGTATGATGGAAAAATCACAAAGGAAGTCGCCGATTTTGCACTGGATGTCTTAGATGTGGATAGACTTGGTCTCGATCAAAATGATCGGGCGATTTTGCTGACACTGATTGAAAAATTTTCTGGTGGCCCTGTGGGATTAGAGACTTTGGCAGCAGCACTTGGAGAGGACAGTGCGACCTTAGAAGATGTCTATGAGCCCTATTTATTGATGAATGGCTTGATCAATCGAACGCCAAGAGGGCGAGTGGCCACAGAAAATGCATATCGTCACTTGGGATTACAAAAGTAGAAAGTGGGAATTATGGAAATAGAAGTACTTGCACCAGCAGGTTCATATGAAAGTTTGGTTGCCGCAGTCAATGCGGGGGCAGATGCCATCTATATCGGTGGCGAAAAGTTTGGAGCACGAGCTTATGCAGATAATCCGAAAGAAGATGAGTTACTAAAGGGCATTACCTATGCTCATCACTTTGGTGCGCGTGTGTATATGACGGTCAATACATTATTAAAAGAGAATGAGATGAAAGAGCTCTATGACTATCTTCTTCCCTATTATCGGGCAGGACTAGATGCCGTCATTGTTCAGGATATGGGGGTGTTTCATTTTGTGCATCAATATTTTCAAAATATGGATATTCACATCAGCACGCAGGTAAGCATTACAGGGCCTGAGTCAGTCAAACAGTTGCAGGCAATGGGGGCAACAAGAGTTGTGCCGGCGAGAGAACTCTCTCTTGTAGAAATTGTAGCGATTGATGCCACAGGGGATATTGAAATCGAGTGTTTTGTCCATGGAGCACTTTGCTATGCCTACTCTGGACAATGTCTGATGAGTTCATTGATTGGCGGAAGGAGTGGAAATCGAGGGCGCTGTGCACAAACTTGCCGCCTGCCCTATAGCCTCTACAATGAAAAGGGAGAAGAAATTAGCAAAAATGGGAAAAATCATCTGCTTAGTTGCAAGGATTTATGTAGTCTAGATATTTTGCCAGACTTAATTGAAGCAGGGGTTGATTCGCTAAAAATTGAGGGAAGAATGAAATCGCCAAGGTATACAGCGGGTGTCGTACGCATTTGGCGAAAGTATGTGGATCTTTATAAGAAGGTTGGAAAAAAGGGATATCAAGTTGAGCCGAGTGACCGAAGGGAATTGCTCGATTTGTTTGACCGAGGCGGACAGACGGATGGTTATTATACTAAGCACAATGGAAAAGATATGATCGCTTTTGGAGAAAGGCCAAAAAAGAGAGAGGTCAATGAAAAACTGTTTGATTTTCTTGATAAAACTTATGTGGAAACACAGAAAAAACACGATTTAGTGGGAAAATTAAGAGTACATACTCAAATGCCGATGACATTGGAGCTAAGTTGTGATAAAGCCGTAGTCTGTGTACAGGGAGCAATTCCTGATGTGGCAAAGAATCGCTCAGCAACGGTGGAAGAGGTCAAAAAGCAAATTCAAAAGATGGGTGGGACATGGTATCAGCTCAAAGATTTGGAGGTAGAATTAGACGATGGTTTATTTATTCCTGTAAAAGCTTTAAATGACTTAAGAAGAGAGGCTATTGCAATATTAGATGAAAAGATTTTGTCTCCATATTATCGAGAGGTAGAGCTACCTTATACTAGAAATATTGAGGAAAAGAAAAAAGCAGAGAAAGAGGAGAAAAAGCCATTTCTTCATGTTGTATGTGAGACAAAAGAGCAGCTTCAGGCAATAGCTGAGTGTTCATCAAATCATTTGATGGTAGAGGAAATTAGTTTTGAAGCAGATACTATCGCAGCGAGTGATTGGAAGAATACAATTGATGATCTCCATCAAAAAGGTTATCGTGTCAACTTATACTTGCCTCATATTTTTAGGTTAGAAGCAAAGCAGTTTTTTAATGAGCATGAAAAGGAATTCGTCGAGGCAGGATTTGATGCACTGATGATTCGCTCCCTAGAAGAAGTGGGCTATGTGGAAGGGATCTTTAAAAAGCATCAAGAAAAGAGACCAAAATTTCTTTTTGACTATACAATGTACAATTATAATCGTGAGGCAGCAGATACTTTGAATTTATTGGGGGCAGACAAAGAGACTTTGCCAGTGGAATTTAACCTAAAGGAATTAAAAAAGATGGATTGTGCAGGCAAGGAATTGCTTGTCTATGGACGAATACCGATGATGGTCAGTACACAATGTTTAAAGAAAAATACTTTGGGCTGTGATCACAAGATGAGTCTATTGACATTACAAGATCGATATAAAAAGGATATGCCAGTAAAAAATCGCTGTACATTTTGTTATAATAGCATCTACAACGCACAGCCATTGTCAACCATTGGCTTGGTCACAGAGATTTCTAACCTAGGTGTCGAGAGTTATCGCCTGTGGTTTACGACAGAAAAAAAGGATGAAGTGCGAAAGATTGTGGACTGCTATGTGGATGTCTATCTTCAAAATCAAAGAAGGGAAGAACCGATCAAAGATTTTACAAGAGGGCATTTTAAGCGAGGAATAGAATAGATGGGTAAGGCTTGATTTCAATTTTTTTATAGGCTATACTATGCTAGTAAAAAACACTTAAACAGGAGGGATTGCAGTGATTGAGGCAACGAGCTGTGGCGGTGTGGTTATTTTTCGAGGAAAGATTCTTGTATTGTATAAAAACTATAAAAATCGATATGAGGGCTGGGTATTGCCAAAAGGAACGGTTGAAAAAGGTGAAACCTATGAAGAGACTGCACTAAGGGAAGTTAAAGAAGAGACTGGCGTGGAGGCCAAAATTGTGGACTACATAGGCAGGAGTCAATATACCTTTAATGTACAAGAGGGTGTGGTGAGCAAGGAAGTACATTGGTATTTGATGTTGGCCGATAGCTATTATAGTAAACCACAAAGGGAGGAGTTTTTTGTTGATTCGGGATATTATAAATATTATGAGGCATATCATCTTCTAAAATTTGCCAATGAAAAATTAATGTTGAGCAAGGCTTATGAGATGTATCAGGTATTCAAAAAGAGTGGAACCTGGAGAGCATAGAAAATGGAGGATTAGTGTGATTGAATTAGAGTGTACATCCGTATTTAATTTAGAAAATGCAATGCGCGGAGCAAGAAATCCAATGAATTCTTGGAATCGAATGGACAGCTACTATGATGAAAATCATGAGTATGTTTTAGGACCGAATGATTTGTCCTTGGCTACGAGACTGAGAAAGGCGGGATCTGATCACAGAAAATTTATTCGTCAAATTATGGTGTCTGTTGACATTACAGCACCACTGTATTGGTGGAAAGAATATGATACTTATAAGGTGGCCACAGTGGCCAATTCTACTTCGACCATGCACAAAATTCATGCAAAGTCATTTGAGCTTGATGATTTTTCACATGATCATTTGAGCGAAAATGGGTTAAGGGTATTGAATTTGATTATTGCGAACTTGGAGGAGATTCGTCTTCGCTATGTTGAAAGCAAAAATAGGGAAGATTGGTATGATATGATTCAACTTTTGCCATCGAGTTACAATCAAATGCGAACTTGTACGCTCAACTATGAGACATTGGTGAATATTTACTATGCGAGAAGAAATCACAAATTGGAAGAATGGCATCATTTTTGTGATTGGATTGGTAACTTACCTTATGCAAAAGAGTTGATTATTGCGGAAGAAGGTCAGTAAAAGATGAATGAAAAAGTAAAAAAGACAATCAAAGAGTATGCAATTATTACAGTGAGTATTTTATTGATGGCTGTTGGTGTGTATTTTTTTAAGTTTCCAAATAATTTTTCATTTGGTGGTGTGACAGGATATTCAAAGATTGTCAGCAAGTTAACGCCATTGTCAGCATCTCGCTTTACCATGATTACCAATATTGTGTTATTGGTTGTTGGATTTTTGATGGTGGGAAGGTCATTTGGAATTAAAACTGTATATGCCAGTGTTGTATTTTCTTATGCACTGGATTTGATGGAGCGATATATCCCTCTACACACACCGGTGACAAACCAACCATTGTTGGAATTGGTATTTGCCATCTTTATTCCAGGGGTTGCGACGGCAATTTTATTTAATATTGGTGCATCGAGTGGTGGAACAGATATTATTGCATTGATTTTAAAGAAATATACGAGTTTTAACATTGGAACAGTGCTATTGATTGTTGATCTTGTGGCTGTTTTGCTTTCTTTCTTTATCTTTGATATTCAAACGGGACTTTTTTCTTTGCTAGGTCTTTTGGCCAAATCATTGGTAATTGATGATGTTATTGAAAGCATTAATATGTGTAAGTGTTTTACTATTATTTGTGAGAATCCAGAGCCGATTTGTAAGTATATTATTGAAGAATTGCATCGCTCGGCAACAACTTATAATGCAGAGGGGGCTTATGCTCATCACAAGAAAAGGATTATTTTGGCGACAATGAACAGTGCACAGGCACTGAAGTTGAGAAATTATATTCGAATTACAGAACCTCATGCTTTTATGATTATCACAAAATCGAGTGAGATTATTGGCAAAGGATTTTTAAATCGTTAGAGGAAATAGAAAGGAAGAGTGAATGAATAATAAAAATGACAAGAACTCTGGCGGACGAGTCGGACAACAACTGGTCATTCTTATGATTGCAATTATTTTATCTGTGGTGGTATTTTCATTGCTGTCTGGAAGATTGAAATCAAGAAGTACCAAGGAAATTTCCTATACGGAATTTATGCAAATGGTAGATGATGGAAAAGTGGAGTCTGCAGTGATTACAGACAGTCAAATTGAAATTAAGGCGAAGCCAAAGTTGACAGATTATTCTTCGTCGACCATTTATACAACGGTACGTATGGAAAATGATTTGGATTTGATTAATCGCTTGTACAAGGCGGGTGTTGTTGCAAAACGAAGAAGAAATGACACAGTATCTTTGATGATGTCCTTTGCCAGCATGGTTCTTCCGATTGTCTTGATGTTTCTCTTTATTAATTTTATGATGAGGAGAGTAGGCGGTGGTGGAGTGATGGGTGTTGGAAAAAACAATGCCAAAGTCTATGTGCAAAAGGAGACAGGCATCCGCTTTAAGGATGTTGCGGGAGAGGATGAGGCGAAGGAATCGCTGACAGAGATTGTTGATTTCTTACACAATCCGGAACGCTTTACAAAAATTGGAGCGAAGTTACCAAAGGGAGCTCTACTTGTGGGACCTCCAGGAACGGGTAAGACCTTGCTTGCAAAGGCTGTTGCCGGAGAGGCCAATGTGCCCTTTTTCTCTCTCAGTGGTTCGGATTTTGTGGAGATGTTTGTCGGCGTGGGTGCTTCAAGAGTAAGAGATTTATTTCGACAGGCACAAGAAGCAGCACCATGTATTATCTTTATTGATGAGATTGATGCCATTGGTAAGAGCAGAGATTCTCGCTATGGCGGTGGAAATGACGAGAGAGAGCAGACACTCAATCAGCTTCTTTCCGAGATGGATGGATTTGATTCTTCAAAGGGGCTTTTGGTGCTCGGGGCAACAAATCGACCAGAAATTCTTGATCCAGCACTTCTTCGTCCAGGTCGATTTGACCGAAGAGTTGTGGTGGAGAGACCAGATTTAAAGGGCAGAGTTGCGATTTTAAAAGTCCACTCAAAAAATGTGTTGATGGATGACAGTGTGGATTTAGAAGCTGTTGGTTTGGCAACGAGTGGAGCAGTTGGATCGGAGCTGGCCAATATGATCAACGAGGCGGCAATTCTTGCAGTAAAGCATGGAAGAAAGGCAGTTTGCCAGAATGATCTCTTGGAATCTGTCGAGGTTGTCTTGGTGGGCAAGGAGAAAAAGGATCGAGTGATGAATCAAAAGGAGAGAACCATTGTCTCCTATCACGAGGTTGGTCACGCTTTGATTTCTGCTCTGCAAAAAAATTCTGAGCCCGTACAAAAGATTACCATTGTGCCAAGAACAATGGGAGCCCTTGGCTATGTGATGTATGTTCCTGAGGAGGAGACCTATCTAAAGTCAAAGAGCGAGTTAGAAGATATGTTAGTCAGTGTCTTTGGGGGAAGAGCAGCGGAAGAAGTGGTATTTGGAAATGTCACAACGGGAGCTTCTAATGATATTGAAAAGGCAACCTCCATCGCAAGAGCTATGGTCACACAGTATGGTATGAGCGAAAAGTTTGGTCTCATTGGGCTTGAGCGAGTGCAGGATCAATATTTGTCAGGTCACACCGTAATGAATTGTGGCGAGGCGACAGCAGCAGAAGTAGATAAGGAAGTGATGCGTATCCTAAAGGAGGCCTATGCAAAGGCGGTGGCCATATTGCGAGAAAATCGAGAAGTCATGGACAAGATTGCAGAATTTTTAATTAAGAAAGAAACGATTACTGGCAAGGAGTTTATGGAGATTTTGCGGGAAGAAAAAAAGGATATGCCTGATCCAATCAAACCAGTAAAAGCAATACTTGTATAAAAATACAAAGAACTTCATTTCAATAGAAGAAATGGAGTTTTTTTATTGTGAGATATGCTATAATAATATGGAAAAATATTAAAATTGGAGGTCAATTTATGAACAGAGCGTGGTGGAAAGAGAGCGTAGTCTATCAAATTTATCCAAGAAGCTTTTGCGACAGCAATGGAGATGGCATTGGGGATATTCGAGGCATTACAGGAAAGCTGGACTATCTAAAAGAGCTTGGTATTGATGTCATCTGGCTCTCTCCCGTGTACAAATCGCCAAATGATGATAATGGCTATGATATCAGTGACTATGAGGCCATTATGGATGACTTTGGAACGATGGATGACTTTGACCATATGCTAGCTGAAGCACACAAAAGGGGAATTAAGATTGTGATGGATTTAGTGGTCAATCACACTTCAGATGAGCACAAGTGGTTTATTGAGAGTCGATCCTCTCTCGATAATCCAAAGAGAGATTACTACATTTGGAGAGAGGGAAAAGACGGTCACGAACCAAACAATTGGGGATCTTTCTTTTCAGGTTCAGCTTGGGAATATGATGAGAAGACAAAGATGTATTATTTGCATTTGTTTTCAAAGAAGCAGCCAGATTTAAATTGGGAAAATGAAAAGGTAAGAGATGAAGTCTTTGGGATGATGACAAGATGGCTAGAAAAAGGGATTGATGGATTTCGAATGGATGTCATCAGTTTGATTTCTAAACCAGATGGATTGCCAGACAGTAAGGTCGTTGGACTTTATGGAGACAGTGGTATTTGTGCCAACGGACCGAGAGTTCATGAGTACTTGAAAGAGATGAATCAGAGAGTATTGTCGAAGTTTGACATAATGACGGTGGGAGAGACTGCGGGTGTGAATGTGGAAGAAGCAAAAAAATATGCATCATCAGATGGCTCAGAGTTAAATATGGTCTTTCAATTTGAGCATGTGGGACTTGATGACGGAAAAGATTTTAAGTGGTCCACAAGACCTATGCCATTGATTCCACTCAAGAAAAATTTGACCAAGTGGCAGTTGGGACTGCAAAATGTGGCATGGAATAGTTTGTACTTCTGTAATCACGACCAACCAAGAATTGTTTCAAGACTTGGTGACACTCGACCAGAATATAGAGAAAAGTCAGCCAAGTGTATTGCGACAGTCCTCCATATGATGCAGGGAACACCATATATTTATCAGGGCGAGGAGCTTGGAATGACAAACACGGTGTTTAACGGGGTTGAGGACTTTCGAGATATTGAGTCAATCAATGCCTATAAAGAATTGATTGCATCAGGTCGCTATACAAAAGAAGAGCTATTTCCAGCAATTGCCCATAAAAGTAGAGACAATGCCCGCACGCCGATGCCATGGAATGATGGGGAAAATGCTGGCTTTACCACAGGAACGCCTTGGATTCCACTCAATCCAAACTTTAAGGAAATCAATGTTCAGGAGCAATTGAGTAGATCAGATTCTGTGTTCCATTACTATCAAAAATTAATTTCTATTCGAAAGACCAATGATATTGTTGTCTATGGCGATTATCATCTGTTGTGTGAGGATGATGAAACCATCTTTGCTTACACGAGGACATTGGGCAATGAGCAGTTATTGGTGGTTTGCAATTTCTCCACAGAAGATAGAAAATTTGATTTTGGTCAATTTGCACAAGATAATGTTAAAATTTTAATTTATAATAGCAGCATAGACCCTAGAAAAAGCGGAGTAATGTCTGCTTATGGAGCAATTGTTCTGAAAATAGATTAATTTTCTGTAAAAGATAATTGAAAGTGCATAGAAAATGTGATAAAATTGTGTCTATAAAGAGGGATCTGAAAAATCATCGATCAGACAGGAGGAAATTATGAAAAAAAGATGGTTGGGAGTCGCATTGAGTGCAGTGATGACCGTTGGTCTACTGGCAGGTTGCGGCGGAAAGACAGAGAGCACACCAACAGGTAGTGCAGGTTCTTCAAGTGCAGACACAAGCGCAGCGGGAAAGACGGAGAATAAGACGGCAAGCTCGACAGGACTTCGCTTGATTAACGGAAAGATTGAGATTGACAAGCAATTGAAAGAAGTTGCTGAGCTGTTTAAGAAGGAGACTGGTCAGGAAGTTACCATTGAATCCCTCGGTGGTGGTGTGGATATTCAGGGGCAGATTAAGAGTTATAAAGCTGCCGACAATATGCCAGACATTTTTGTTATTGGTGGCGACGGCGACTATGCAAACTGGACAGATATGGTTGCTGATTTGAGTGATTCTGAGTTTGCAAAGAATACAGATTTTGCTTACAAAGACAAGACAACGGGTAAAGTTGTTGGTTTCCCATATGCAGTAGAAGGATATGGTATCACATATAATGCTGATATTCTTGAGAAGGCAGGCATTGATCCAAAGACATTGGTTAACTACGATGCATTTAAGGCCGCATTTGAAAAGATTGATGGAATGAAAGATCAACTTGGCATTCAGGCCGTTGCTTCTGTAGCGGCAGAGTCTGGACAGATGTATTGGTCCACAGGAAATCATTTGTTCGGATATTATTACACTGGTGGTCTTCAAAGAGGAGACAACAAGTACTTTGATATGGCGATGAAGGGAGAGCTTGACAAGGACCGACTGGGTGAGTTTGCCGATATGACAGGACTGTTATTTAAGTATGCAGACCCTCAAGTTTTGATTTCAGGAACCTATGATGATCAATTAGCTCTTTGGGCTAAGGGAAAGACCGCTTTTATCACTCAGGGAAATTGGGTTGATCCATCTTTGAAAGATTACAATGCCACATTTAAGGTAGGTATTGCACCACTTGCATTTACAAAGGCCGATATGACAAGTATCTTGGCAGATTGTCCATCTTGGTGGTGTGTATATAAGGACAGCAAGAACTTAGATGCAGCAAAGAAGTTCCTCGATTTCGTGGCAACAAATGAGGATGCACAAAAGATTCTTGTTGAAGAGGCTGGTATGATTTCACCATATAAGAATAGTAAGGTGGAGCCAAAGACACCACTTGCTATGGATGTAAAGAAGTATGTTGATGAAGGAAAGACATCTTCTTGGGCTTGGTCGAATATGCCAGAAGGTCTTGCACAGAATGCCATTGGATTGGTATTTGAGTCCTATGCAAAGGGCGATATTACAAGAGACCAATTTGTTGAGATGATGCAGACAACAATTGCAGACTATGTAAAGAATAAAAAGAACTAAGTAGGCAAGATGGAGCAAGGGGTGGCTGTGAAAGGTCACCCCTTTTGTATGCCAAAATATTTGGAAAGGAGCAAACACAAACATGAATACAAAGAGTCCAAAATTTTTATCCGTGGCATTGATTGTTGTGGGAATTATTTTTACAGTATATGCGCTTGTGTTGGATTTTACAAAAGCAACGGGAGAGTGGAGAGGATATGCACTCATCATTGGAATTTTACTCATTTTATTTGGAATTTTTAAAATGCCAGGTAAAAATCATACACGGATTGTCAAAATTCTTTTCCTGTTTCCGATGATATTTACTTTTGCAGTTACTGTTATTATTCCATTTTTATTGGGAATTTTTTATTCCTTTACTGATTGGAACGGAATTCAATTCAATAAATTTGTGGGATTAGCTAATTATGTCACGATGTTTAAGCAGCAAGATTATCTCTATTCTTTCTTGATCACTGTGATTTATACTGTAATCAATATCATTTTGGTGAATGTTGTAGGATTTGCACTTGCTTTATTGTGTACATCAAAGATTAAGGGAACATCTTTTCTTCGTTCGGCCTATTTCTTGCCAAACTTAATTGGTGGTTTGGTACTTGGTTATGTATGGCAATTTATTTTTAATAAAGTATTTACGGTCGTTTTTGCAGGATCAGCTTCAATGCTGACCAATGCCAATACAGCACTCCTTGCGATTTTGATTGTTAATACTTGGCAATATGCAGGTTATATTATGTTGATCTATTTGACAGGATTGCAAACTGTGCCAAGGGATGTCATTGAAGCAGCAGGTGTGGATGGAGCTAGTCCAGTGACGACTCTATTTAAGATTAAGATGCCAATGATTGCCAATACATTTACAGTTTGTATCTTTTTAACTTTGGTCAACTCCTTTAAGCAGTTTGATCTCAACCTTGCCATCACCAATGGTGCACCAAGCCGCATTATGGGAGCAAAGATTATTCAAGCGACAGAGCTTCTGGCCTTAAATATTTACAACACAGCAATTCGAAAGAACAATTATGCCCTTGGTCAGACGAAGGCCGTGATATTCTTTATTATTTTGGCAGTTGTGTCACTTACACAGGTAGCCATCAGCAAGAGAAGAGAGGTGGAATTATAGTATGAAAGCAGAAAAAAATCGAAATTTGATTGGTACCATTGTTGGCTTTGTCATTGCCATTTTGGTTCTTTGCCCATTTTTCTTAGTTGTCATCAACTCTGCAAAGACAAGTGCAGACATTGTTGTCAGTCCAATTGCCCTTCCAAAGCATTGGGGACAGATGATGAATAATTTTAAAGGTGTAATCAATAACACAAATTTTAGCTATTGGAGTTCATTTAAGAGTTCTTTGATTATCACCATTGTTTCTCTCATCCTCTTGACACTATTTTCTTCTATGGCTGCTTGGGTACTCAGCCGTCATCACAAAGAGGGTTGGTCCAATGTAATCTTTATGATGTTTGTTGCTGCAATGGTTATTCCATTTCAGGTAGTTATGCTTCCGATTTTGACTGTATTTAGAAATATTGGAAATTTTACAGGAATTCAAATGCTTTCTAGTTATAAGGGAGTCATCTTTGCGTATCTTGGATTTGGTGGTTCAATGTCTATCTTTGTGTTACATGGCTTTATTAAGGGAATTCCAAGGGAGCTAGAGGAGGCAGCATGGATTGACGGTTGTTCACCAGAGGGTACATTTTTTAGAATTATTATGCCACTTCTTCGCCCAGTGCAGATGACGGTTCTTATTTTGAATGGACTTTGGATTTGGAATGATTATCTTCTTCCATCCATTATGCTCGGACTCAATGGAAAAATTAAGACATTGCCAATTGCGGTGAGTAGCTTTGTTGGATCCTATGTAAAACAGTGGGATTTGATTTTGAGTGCAGCATTCCTTGCAATGATACCGATTGTTATTTTGTTCTTAATTGCACAAAAGCAGATTATTCAAGGCATGGTTGATGGTGCAATTAAATAATAAAAAATGGGAGTTTTCAAGTGAGTGACTTGAAACTCCCATTTTGTTTGTCAATTACAAAAGAAGAACAACGGCTTGATAGCCCTCTAGACAAATTTCATCAGAAGTCATAGTAAGGTCGTTTACATTGTTAAGAAGAACCTGTTTTGGCTGACTTGGCAATTTTACTGTCTTTTTAGCTGTCTGGAAATTTCCGAGAACAAGGAGAGTTTCTGTTTCGCCCTTTCGATAAAAGGCCATCAATTTTGGCTCTTCCACTAGGTAAGGGATGACTTCGCCGTAAACTACGACATCCTGGTGCTCTGGGTCTTTGCGAAGCTGGATTAATTTCTTGTAGTAAGAAAAGAGAGAATCAGGGTCATTGACCTGGCTCTTGGCATTGATTTCTTTGTAGTTTGGATTTAAAGCTAACCAAGGTTTTCCAGTGGTAAATCCTGCGTTCTCAGAATCATCCCACTGAAATGGTGTTCTTGCATTGTCACGACTGTATTTTTTGACAATGGCAAAGGCCTCCTCTTCAGACAAACCTTCTTCTAGTGCAACACGATATTGGTCACGGCTGGAGATATCATCAATCTGGTCAATGGAAGTGAAATTGACATTTTCCATTCCAATTTCTTGACCTTGATAGATAAAAGGAAGTCCACGCAACATCAACTGCATTGTTGCAAGGAACTTTTTGCTGGTGTTGGAGCACTCGCCCTCTGGAATATAGCGACTGACACCACGAGGTTCGTCATGATTTTCAATAATTGTGGAAATCATACCGATATCCCCAATGCGTTTTTGAGTCTTGAAACAACATTTCTTGTAGTCATCTGGTGTAATCGGCTGTTTTTTATACCAGCCACGACCATTCTCTCCAAAAGAAGCACTTTCAAAGTCAAACATAGTGGAAAAATATCCGTCATCGCCAATAAAGAGTGGAATCTCTTCTTCTCGTTCATTAAACACTTCGCCGGCGGTAAAGGCATCATGTGGAGCAAAAGTTTTATTTTTTAATTCAGTCAAGAAGTCTCCAAGACCGATGGTATCTTCCAACATTTTTGTACAATTGGTCAAACCGTCATTTCGATCAGGGGCGTAGGAGAATTTGGTAAATGGCAATGCCTTTTTAATATTGATAATGGCATCAATTCGAAATCCTCCCAATCCTCTGTCGAGCCACCAATTGACCATCGTGTAAATTTCTTCTCTGAGCTTTGGATTTTCCCAGTTTAAGTCAGGTTGCTTTTTGTGGAACAGGTGCAGGTAATATTTATCTGTGCCTGGAATTTTTTCCCATACACTGCCACCAAAGTAGGAACGCCAGTTGTTTGGCTCATGGCCATCAACAGCATCTTCAATATAAAAATAGGAAGCATATTCGCCTGTTGGATCAGCAATGGCCTTTTTAAACCACTCGTGCTCATCAGAACAGTGATTGATCACTAAATCCATAAGGATGTACATATCCCTTTCTTTTGCTTTGGCGATGAGCTCGTCCATATCTTCCATAGTTCCAAAGCGAGGGTCGATATTGTAGTAGTCAGAAATATCATAGCCTTGATCGGCCAGAGGAGAACAATAACATGGAGATAGCCATATAATATCCACCCCAAGATCCTTTAGGTAATCCAATTTTTCAATAATTCCTCTTAAATCACCTATACCATTTCCGGTTGTGTCTTTGAAACTTTTTGGATAAATTTGATAAGCCACTTTTTGGTGCCACCACTTCTTTTTCATAAAATAAATCCTTTCGATATGATATTTGTAGTAACTTGAATGTAACATAATTACTGTACAAATACAATTAAAATATAATCTCTCTAGGGGGTTAACAAGCCTATTTTTTTTGTTTATAATTAGCCCTGTATATAGAATATACCAAAAGTAGAATAGACAGAACGGTAAAGTGAGAAAGGAGGCTTCCAATGGCAGAAAATCAAAGTAGTAATAGCGATGCAGTGAATGCACTCGAAGAGGCAAAAAAAGTAGAGCGCAGGGAGCGAGGAAAATTAGATCGAGAATATGCAGAACGAGAACAGATAGAAAATACGGAGAATGAAGAAAACGAACGAAATGAACTTCCAGAGGAGAGCCGACCAAATCTCAATGAATTGTTTGAATCTGTTTCAAATACAGATAGTGGTGAAAAGGAAGAAGAAAAAGAAGAGGAAGATAGTGATGAGCTGGAGCATTTGATTGATGAGGGAAATCAGCAAGACATTGATGATTACTATGAGGATATGCAACCAGCCGACTTTGCAGAGGAAGTTGATGATCTTGATGATGAAGACATCAAGAAATTACAAGATCTTCTTGACATCGATCAATTGGCTGAACTTATGGAAGAGGCCGACGATGATTTGCGTCAAAGAATTGCGAGATTATTGAAAGATGAAGTCCTTTTGAAGATTTTTGAAAAGATGTCAAAGGATGATATTGTGGATATTCTTGGAGATATGGAGACGGGAAGAAGAAAGCGTATTCTTAACCAAATGAAATCGGGTGATCGAAGAATTATTCACACTCTATTACAATATCCAGATGATTCAGCTGGTGGAATTATGACCACAGAGTACATCGCACTTCGCGAAGATAGAACTTGTGCGGAGGCATTGGATATTATTCGAGATATTGGACCAAAGACAGAGGTTATTGAGGAAATTTTTATTACAGATGAACATCGCAAATTAGTCGGATATGTTGATTTGCGGGACTTACTTAGTGCTCCAAGAAATACAAAACTTCGGGAAATCATGGATGATCAAGTGGTTTCTGTCGAACCGGAGACTGATCAGGAGGAAGTTGCACAAATTGTATCAAAGTATGACTTACAGGCTGTGCCAGTGGTGAGCAAAAAGGCAATGATTTTGGGCATTATTACGGTCGATGATATTATTGATGTCCTTCAGGAAGAGCATGATGAGGATATTGCCCATTTGGGTGGTGTATCAGCAGAGGAAGGAATGGATACAAAATGGATAGACTCTGTTCGCCTTCGTCTTCCTTGGTTGGTGATTAACCTCCTAACGGCTTTTCTTGCCTCATTTACCGTAAAGATATTTGAGGGAACTATTGCAAAGGCCGTGGCCTTGTCAGCAACCATGACGATCGTATCGGGAATGGGTGGCAATGCAGGAACACAGACGATGTCTATTTTGGTGAGAGAGCTGGCCAGTGGTAGCTTGAATTTTAAAGAAGATTGGCGTGCATTGATGAAGGAGATTTTACTTGGCGTTGTTGATGGTGCAGCCATTGGTCTGATCACAGGTGTTGTCGTTGCCATCTTCTATGGCAATGTCTATCTTGGACTCATTATTTTTTTGGCAATGATTGGAAACTTAGTTGTGGCAGGTATTTTTGGATTTGCTGTTCCCGTTGTTCTTGACCATTTTAAAATTGATCCAGCCCTAGCCTCTTCCATTTTTGTCACGACAGCAACAGATGTCTTGGGATTTTTTATTTTTCTTGGACTAGCAAGTTTGTTTTTGGTAAAGTTAATATAGGAATAGTGTAGTAGAAAGTAGCTGTCGGGGGATGGCTACTTTTTGATAAATACAAAATTAAACAGGAAAAAATCATTAACTTTTGATTGTAAAAGAGTTAGGATGAAGGTGTGAGGAATATCATATCTTGAATCATATCTTAGAGGAATGTAAAAGTTTAGTTTTGCATTGTAATTCGAATCGTACCAGAGTGGAATGTCAATAAAATAGGAATTCATTGGATAAGGAGGGAATATTGTGAAATATGTTGTTAAGTTACGATTGGAACAGCCAAATTTTAAGTCAGATTATAGGAGGACGGTGATTAGTTTTTTTAAGCATGCCATTTCGAAATATATGGATGGTGAGTTTTATGATTTTCTCTATAATAGTGGAGCAAATCAAAAGTCATTGGTTTGGTCTATTCGCTTTGCGGAGCCAAAATTTTTAGGAGAAAATATGGAGCTTGGCGGGACAGAGGTAGAGATGACATTGAAGATGTCGGATGCTCAGACTGCACTTGTCTATTATTCTGCACTGTTAGAGATGAAAGGAAAGGTCTTTCCAGTTGGGGAAGGGAATGCTTTGACTTTAGAGCAAATCAAAATGGTTAGAGAGGAAAAAATTACTCAGCCATTTGCCATGTTTAAGGTATTGTCTCCAATCTGTTTAAAGGAGAGAGAAGAGAAAGAGCAGTATTTATCTGTCGAGGATGAGAACTTTTTGGAGGAAATGAAAAGAAAGTTGAGGGAGAGTTTGCCACAACTTTCAAAGGAGATTGAAGAACTTAAGGGTGATTTTAGAGGATTGAGAAAAACAATAGTGCGTGCATATGGAATGAAAATTCCAGCGAGCGTGGGAACTTTTGCACTGGCAGGGGATATTCAAATATTGCAATATATTTTAAGTTCAGGAGTGGGATCAAAGAAAAATTCGGGATTTGGATTAGTTGAGTTTGTGATGTAGGGAGGTGAATTTGTGATTGAAATCGGTGACTATGAGATTGAGGGGGAGGTTTTTAACCGCAAGTTAGTGCCAACAGATTGGAGATATGCGGCGGCAGCAGTGGGCATGATTCGATTTTTTCGCCAAGCAAAGTTTCCTTTTAAAAGGCAGGGAAGGGAATTATATTATTGCTATGAGGACATTTATCCAGAGGATGAATTGGATCAGAAGTTTTTGTTATTTGTTGAAGATTATTTGAAAGATACTATGCATCATTGTCAGATAGAGTATAAGTTAAAAAGGTTAAATGATGTGACAGGTGAACAAAGAGATGCACTGTTGAAAGAGATAAATGACAAGCTAAAGGCCAATACAATATTAAAAAAGATATTTGCTGGAATGGAGTGCAATGGTGAGAATGGTGAAATCATTCAAAGGCGGATTGAAGAGCATCGGCTGGAGCTCATTCGGCAGACTTTTGCGAATGCAAAGATTAGAGGATATAGTCAATTTTCTGATGCAAATAAATTGAGAAGTGCACCAGCAACAACTTGTCGATTAAGTGGCTTTGCTGTTGATGGGGGAAGAAAAACAAAAGCTCTGGGATTTTGCTTTGATAAGGATACTTTTCAAGGTAAGGATGAAGTGGAATTTGACTTTGTTATGTTTGGATTTACAAAGGGAGCAGAAGCAGTATTTATTAATGACAATATTTCGATAGAAAAGTTAGAAAATACCAATAATGCTTTGCAAACATTCTTATCTAAAAAGCAGGGGGAGCGAGCAAATTGGGATGCTATGTTTTATAACTACATGGAGACGATGCCTTTTCTTGCCTATGATGTGGAAGTCATTAAAAAAGCATCCAATACAGATTATTTTGAGACGATTTTTCTTCGAGAGAGCAGATTACATATTTTCCGAGAAATAGAGGAAAAGTGGAAGAATAGAGATTTTTCTTTAGATGCTGCCCTCTATCGTTTGGTTAAGGTGGGTAAAGATAGTTCCATAAATATTATGCATGAAGTGACAATGGCAATTTTAAACAATCAAAATTTGGATGACTTGATCGAAAAGTTATTCTTTCTCAATGCAGGGCATGGAATATTGAGAACTTTGATTGAGGTCAATGACATCATTTACAGAATGGATAGGAGATTGGAGGAAGCTATGGAAGAGAAAGTTAGTCTGAGGGGGACATTTGCAGCTGCCAACGCAGTGGTGAAGTATTTTGAGTCAGCTGGAAATAAAAATAAGATTAAGAACTACCGACAAAAGTTATCTAGCGTGCTTGTGGCAAAGGACTATGATCACTTTATAGAGATTATGTTGCAACTGTCGTCATATACCGACATTTCATTTCGTTTTTTGCACTATTTGATTCAAGATTTTGAATCAAATAAAAACTTAGCTTATAATTTTGTGAATCAGCTTGTAGTTTCAAAAGATGAGAACAAGGAAGAGGGAGGTAAGAAGGATGAAGAATAAGGCACTTACATTGACCGTCATTGCAAACATGACATCAAACTATGGAGAGGGTTTGGGAAATATTGGCGTTGTACAAAAGATTTATCGCTCAGGAAAAACCTATTCCATTCGATCGAGAGAAAGCTTGAAGAATGCGATTATGTTACAGAGTGGCTTGTATGATGATTTAGGGGTGATTGTTGCTGGAAGTGGAGATGGAAAAGTGGCACAAAAGGCTGTATCAGAGGAAGCGAATGCGTCAAATCAGAGAGCCTTAGAAGGAGGCTATATGAATACAGTTCCAACAACGAAAATTAGGAAGAGTTCTTTCTATTTGACAGATGCAATTTCTTTTGTTCCATTTATCAATACGACTCGATTTCATAATAACTTATTCCAGGCAAAGACTTATGCAGAAGGCGATGAAAATAAGTTAAAGGCTGGATTGATGCCTTACCAATATGAGTACGAAAAAGCATTAAAGTGCTATAGTATGACTATTGACTTAGATAAAGTGGGCGTGGATGAAAACTATGGCGAAGAGGCAGACAATACGGAAAAAATCTATCGAGTAAGGGCATTATTAGATGCAGTGAAAAACCTCAGCTTGGTTGTCAAGGGAAATATGGACAATGCAGAACCACTCTTTGTTGTAGGAGGAATTGGAGAGCGAAAGACACATTATTTTGAAAATGCAATTCATATGACTGGGAATAAGCTGAAAATTGGGAAAGACTTGAAGGAAAAGTTAAAAGAAGGGTATAGAGCTGGTTTATTGGAAGGAAATACTTTTGAGAATGAAGAGGAAATCATTCAAGAGTTAGAGCCTGTTTCCGTTGTAGAATTTTTTGAAAAGTTGAAAGATGAGGTGGATGCGTATTATGAAGGTACTCAGAATTAAACTGAGGCAGAGTCAAGCATCTTATGCAAAAGAAGAAACAGTCAAAAATAGGATGACATATCCTCTTCCAGCATATTCAACCATTATTGGAGCTTTGCATGCGGCATGCGGATATGACCATTATCATCAAATGAACATTTCAGTTCAGGGAAAATTTGAAAGTATGCAAAGAAAACTTCAGATCAATTATACGCTGTTGAATCATTTAGAGGATGACCGAAGCACTTTAATTTGGCTAGAAAATTCGAATGCTTTGAGCAATGGTTACATTGAGGTTGCAAAGGCATTAAAGAAACAAGGAAATAGCTTTAGAAAAGGAATTACCATACAGGTAGGTAGAGAAGATAAGATTCAAGAGTACAGGGCAATAAAAGATCGGGATGATCAACTCAAAAAGATGGAAAAGGAAGAGATTTGTCCTATCGAAGATCTTTGGAAGGCTGAGAAAAAGAGATTAAAGCAGGCAATAAAAGATGTAGGGAAAAAAACAGAGGAGGGGATGGAGCTCACTAAGCAACTCGATGCGGGAGAAGAAAGAGTTAAAAAACTTCGTGCAGATTTTAAGGAGAAACGAGAGAGAGAAGTGCTAGAACCATTGAGCCATTTTGGCACATTGACTAAGGGGGTAAGCTATCAGGAAGTACTTTCAGATGTCAAATTAGTCATTCATGTGCACGCAGATGAAGAGGTTATGCAGGATATTTTGAAACATAAATTTGACCTTGTGGCTCTAGGAAGAAGTGAAGATTTTATCGAATTGGAAGAGATAAAAGAGGTGGAGCTGACAAGAGACATTGATCAAGAATATACTTTGCAAAATGGCTATAGTATGTATGTCAATTATGAACGGATTGATGAAGGCGCTTATTTTATTAAAGACAGCAGGAAGAAAATGGGGCGTGAATTGAGTATACAGGGCACACTCTATGAGATATCAAAGAATTATGAGATTCAAGATAAGAAGAGAGTATTTCAAAAAATCTCCTGTCTGTATACATCGACAGTGGCGATTGACAGCGACTCAACAGATGCATGGTTTGATCGAGATGGGGGCTATATTGTAGATTTAAACTAGGAGGTAGAAAAAGATGAGCAAGCAGTTAGAGATTCCAGAATATTATAAAAATTATTTGGCCAAGGAAGATGAGACCTTGTATGAGCATACAGCAGAGCTCTTAGAATGCTTAGGTGAGCTTTCAAAGTTTTCGGATATCAAAAATTTATGGCTTGTGGAACTTAGCTGCTTGTATCATGATGTGGGAAAAATCAATGCCCTATTTCAAAATCGCTTGAATGCACATAAAAAATTTGATGCAACAAAGGAAGTAGGGCACAATATTTTATCTGCAATTTTAGCGAAAGCATTGTTACAGGATGTAGATAAAGAGCAGATGCGAAAGGTCATCTATGCTATCTTAAATCATCATCATTATGTGGATAATTTTGGTGAACTTGAAGATAAACAGCTACTAATAAAAGAAAATTTAGAGACGATTCCTTGCACTATTTTGCCACAATCAAGTAGAGACAAAGATTTATCTAAAAGCATTGGCGGGAGAGAAGCCAATGCTTTAAAGAAGTTGGAAGAAGATATTGATAGTCAATTAATTAAAGGATTTTTGCATAAGTGTGACTATAGTGCAAGTGCACATGAAGTCATTGAGATTCCCAATGTAGACTTGGACCAGCGAATGGAAAGATATTGGGATAGAAAAGAGTATATTCCCAATGATATACAAAAATTTGCAAGGGACAATAGAGATAGGCATTTGATTTTAATTGGTTCAACGGGATTGGGAAAGACAGAAGCTTCATTGATGTGGCTTGGAAATCAAAAGGGATTTTATGTATTGCCTCTGAGGAGTGCGATTAATGCAATGTATGAGCGAGTGAAGAGAGACTTTTATTCAATGGATTATTCTTCTCATTTGGGACTTTTGCATAGTGAAGCAAGGAGTGTCTATTTTAAAAACTTAGAAGAGAGAGTTCAAAAAGTTGGAGAAAAAGAACAACAAGAATTTTGGAATTATTATGGAACGACAAAATCCATGGCACTTCCTGTGACCATTACGACACCGGATCAAATTTTTCGCTTTGCATTTAAATATCCTGCCTATGAATTAATGCTGGCGACTTGCAGTTATTCTAAGATAATTATTGATGAGATCCAAGCCTATTCTCCAGATATTTTGGCCACATTGATTTATAGTTTACAATGGATTGATAAAGTTGGAGGGAAGTTTATTCTTACAACAGCTACGCTTCCTCCATTTATCAAGAGTTGGCTGGAAAAGTATATGGGAAAGTCGATCGTTGAAAAAGAGTTTTTGAAAGAGGAGATTAGACATCATGTGCAGTTGTGTGATCGAGAGATAGTGACAGAAGATATTTTCGAGTTTATTGATGTGAATAGAGGTAGAGAAAGTTTAAAAATATTAGTGGTTGTCAATACCGTTCGCACAGCACAAAGAATCTACAAAGAACTAAGAGAAAATATAGGGGATGATATTGTAGTTAAAGTATTGCATTCTCGCTTTACAGTACAAGACAGAAATTTAAAAGAAGAAGAAATTCTAAATGATGGAGCGACAGCGTGTAAAAAGAAAGTGATATGGGTAGCAACTCAGGTTGTCGAAGCAAGCTTAGATATTGATTTTGATGTTTTATTTACAGAGCTTTCTGATTTGAGCGGATTGTTTCAGAGATTGGGGCGCTGTAATCGAAAGGGAAAGAAGTCTATAGATGCAGAAAATGTGTTTGTCTATACAGTGATACCAAGAGCGTTGTATCGAAAATCTTCAGAAAAAAATTCATACATAAAGAAGGGATTGATCTTTGAATCTCTTTTTGAACTGAGTAAGACAGCTTTGCATAATTGGAGTGATGGCCGTATAGATGGGATGATGTCAGAAAAGGATAAAAACAGGATGATTTCCACATATTTTACGCTGGATAAATTGAAAGAATATGAGGAAAGATATCCAGATTCATCCTATATAAGAGAGTTTGAAGATGCTTATCGGGGATTAGAAAGTTTAAGAACAGGTCAGTTGACACTAGATGAGGCAACGAAATCGTTTCGAAATATTACTTCTATTTCCGTGATTCCAAAGAAAATCTATTTGGAGAAGTCGGAAGAGTTTGCAAAAATCAGAGATGATATGGAAATGATTATTCAAGATAAGCAAAACAGAGAAGAAAATAAGTTCAAGATGCTTCAACTTCAAAATCAGCTCAATCAATATACCTTGACTGTGGATATGAGTTATAAAATGTATATTCAGTTTCAGTCTCCATTGCAATTTGGCTATGAAAAATTCTATTTGATCAATGCTTCTTATGACAAGAATATTGGATTGTTGAGAGAAAATGAGGAGAGTGGTCTTTTACAATGGTAGATGAGAAAATCACAGGATTGATGGTCTATTATTACTTTGTTTGCAAGAAAAAATTATGGTTGTTCGGCAATGGTCTTGAGATGGAGGAAGAAAGTGAACTTGTGCATATGGGAAAAGTAATTGATGAGACAAGTTACCAGTCAGAGAGAAAGCATATTATGATCAATGAAGAGATTAATATTGACTTTATTGAAAATGCAGGAGTCATTCATGAAATTAAGAAGAGTAGAAAAGTTGAGCAGGCATCCATATGGCAGGTAAAGTATTATTTGTATTATTTAAAAAATAGAGGTGTAGTTGATGTTTTAGCAAAACTTGATTATCCCTTAATCAAAAAGACAGAGGAGATTTTGCTATCAGAAAGTGATGAGGCACAGATAATAGAAATATTAAGAGACATTGCAAGGATTATTTCAAGTCCGACTGTTCCAGAAGGACAACAAGGTAGGATTTGCAAAAAATGTGCATATTTTGATTTGTGTAAGTTGTAAATAGGGTGATGGGGGAGTGTGGATGAAGAATAGTTTATATATTTATCAAAATGGAGAATTGAGTAGGAAAGATAACACGATAAGATTTACAAGCATAGATGGAACAAAAAGGGATATGCCCATCAATAGTATCTCAGAAATTTATTTTTTTGGAGAGAATACATTCAACACAAAATTAATTACTTTTTTAGCACAGAATAATATAATAGCTCATTTTTTTAATTACTATAGTTTTTATGTGGCGAGCTTGGTGCCTAAGGAAAATAAAGTGGCAGGGAAATTATTGGTACAGCAGGTTGAACATTATATAGATGCCCAAAAGCGTCTGGAGATTGCAAAGAAATTTGTGAAGGCAGCAGGAAACAATATATATAGAAACTTGAGGTATTACAATGGACGAGGTAAAGAAGTCAAGAAAACTATGGATGAGATTGAGCATTTGCTCCGACAAATTAATGAGGCAATGAGCATTCCAGAATTAATGGGCGTGGAGGGAAATATTCATAAGCTCTATTACAGAGAATGGAATACAATTATCAATCAAGAGATAGATTTTCAGACACGAGTGAGGCGTCCACCCGATAACATGATTAACACTTTGATTTCTTATCTCAATTCGCTGGTATATACGACAGTACTAGGAGAAATTTATAAAACACAGCTAAATCCGACAATTAGTTATTTGCACGAACCGGGTACTAGTAGGTTTTCGTTGAGCTTAGATATTGCCGAGATATTCAAGCCATTAATAGCAGACAGATTAATTTTTTCTCTCTTGAATAGAAATCAAATTCAAGAGAAACATTTTACTAAAGATTTAAATTATTTGCATTTGTCTGAAATGGGATCAAAAATCATACTGGCAGAATATGATAAGCGTTTGAAGCAAACTATTCAGCATAAGGATTTAGAGCGAGAAGTTAGTTATCGCTATTTGATGCGCTTAGAGTGCTACAAATTAATCAAACATTTGTATGGCGAAAAGGAATATAATCCATTTGTGATGTGGTGGTAAGGAATTTAGAGTATGTATGTAATTTTAGTATATGATATTAGCACAGAAGGAAATGGTCAGAAAAGATGGAATCGAGTATTTAAATTGTGTAAGCAAAATTTGATTCATATTCAAAAATCTGTTTTTGAGGGAGAGATTACAGAAGCAAACTTATATAAGTTGAAGAAGGATATCGAAGGAGAGATTGATGAAAGTACAGATTCTGTGGTTATTTTTAAGAGCAGAGATCAACGATGGTTAGATAAAGATGTGATGGGGATGGAACAAGATGACCCGCTATTTATTTGATTGTCGACTATAGAAAGTGCTAAAATAGTAGGGGGTCGACAAAGGGCGTATATTTGGGAAAAAGTGAGAAATATTTGCAAGTTTACAATTTCATGCTAGCGAAATATAGAATGAAATTTGAGGTCGACAGAACAGTACTTGAAAATAGTGTATTTCTGTAGTAGAATAAGGGGCGGATTAGAATCGTACCAGAGTGGAATGTAAATGCGGATAAAGTCCTCTTTCAGTGCCGAAAGGGTTTATTAGAATCGTACCAGAGTGGAATGTAAATAAATAAAAAAATTTTTTTTTCTACTTGTTGAATTTTATTAGAATCGTACCAGAGTGGAATGTAAATGATAAAATAGGGAATTTTGAGGCACGGCGGCTATCGATTAGAATCGTACCAGAGTGGAATGTAAATCCACTTGGTCCTACCTGTGCTAATTGCTTAATACCGCATTAGAATCGTACCAGAGTGGAATGTAAAGAACCACTGCTTTGCAAGGTCTCTGTCAGTAACAAACATTAGAATCGTACCAGAGTGGAATGTAAAGCCCGTGGGGTCGAACCTGACTATGGGTCACACCCATAATTAGAATCGTACCAGAGTGGAATGTAAAGCTTGTATAGCTCTCTTTAATCACTTTCATTTTGGCATTAGAATCGTACCAGAGTGGAATGTAAAGTAAAGTGGCTTCACGGTCATTTAAAGCCCTTTCACGGATTAGAATCGTACCAGAGTGGAATGTAAAGGCTCACACCCTGCGAGGGTGTCATACACTCAGCCAGCATTAGAATCGTACCAGAGTGGAATGTAAAGAAAATTGACACAGATGAACAGACTTTTGCAAATCTCAATTAGAATCGTACCAGAGTGGAATGTAAAGCTCAAATATTGCGTTACAAAAGCTGCTTTAGATAAATTAGAATCGTACCAGAGTGGAATGTAAAGTAGAATCAATCAGTTAAGAGTTTTTGCTAGTACATATTAGAATCGTACCAGAGTGGAATGTAAAGTTTCATTACAGATGCAGTAGCACTTGTTACAGTGAATTAGAATCGTACCAGAGTGGAATGTAAAACGATAAAATGGTCGGCAAATTTCTTCTTCACACACTATTAGAATCGTACCAGAGTGGAATGTAAAATATAGGATTCGCCCCTGTGTGTATAAACTTCAGAAGATTAGAATCGTACCACAGTGGAATGTAAAACCGGGCACAGTAAAATCAAAATGAATAGTATTTGCATTAGAATCGTACCAGAGTGGAATGTAAAAGTGGCAAGAGCTTTAATCTCCGCATAATTAAGTGAATTAGAATCGTACCAGAGTGGAATGTAAAAACGCCGTTCATGATTCCATGTTGTCAGCGGTCACAATTAGAATCGTACCAGAGTGGAATGTAAAGCCACATTATCACGAATTGCACTCTCAATTTTATACAATTAGAATCGTACCAGAGTGGAATGTAATGGAGAAAAGAGTGAACTTCCAAAGGACTTTAAACAGGGAGATTTCGTAAAGTTATTCGGACAAATCAGAACATCCATTGATGATAACGGCAAGGAACACAGCAATGTAAGGATATTCTCCTCAAAGCTCTTAAAGGCAAAAGAACAGATGAAAGGACAGGAGGAAAAGAAAGAATCCGTCCTTGGAGCTATCAAGAAATATCAGGCGGAAGATAAGGAAAAACCTAAAGAAAGTAAAGAAAAGCCAAAAGAAACGGAGAGATAAATTTATGGTCGGTGCGGTCTTCAGATTGCACCGGCTCTTTTTTTTCTAAATATTGACTTTTATTCTTATAAATATTATAATTTAAGAACGAAAAGGCGGTGATAGAAATGAGTAAACGGGAACTGCTGCTAAAAAAAATAAAAGAAAATAATGGGATTATAACTACCAGAGAAGCCTTAAATCTTGGTATTCATAAGGATATCCTAAAAGAATTAACCATAAAAGAAGAACTTGAAAAAATAGCCAACGGACTCTATGCACTTCCGGATGAGAATATTGATGAGTATCTTTATTTCTCATACAGAATACCCAAAGGTATTTTTTCTCACGAAACAGCGGCATATTTACAAGGATTATCAACACGAATTCCCCTTGTTTATGTGATGACTGTAAAGGTAGGAGATAATGTCAGCAGAGTTAAGTCGGCAAGAGATAATATTATTTTTAAGTATGTAAAAAAAGATTATTACGATATTGGGAAAATAACTATAACCAGTCCTTTTGGCAGAGAAATATCAGTGTATGACAAAGAAAGAACCATACTTGATATTATCAAAGATAAGGACAGAATAGATGCACAAGTATTTAGCGAAGCAATAAAATCTTACTTTGCAGGTAAGGAGAAAAATTTATTAAAACTGTCGAAATATGCTATTAAGATGAATATGGAGCAAGCTTTAAAACGATATACGGAGGTGCTACTATGAAAACATCGGAACAGATAAAAGGAGCGATTAGGAACATATCTAAGAAAATGGGAGTTAATCCGAACTCTCTACTTCAGATGTGCTTGTTTGAAGGAATACTTGAAAAACTCTCCAAATCAAAATATAGTGAGAATTTTATATTAAAAGGAGGACTTCTTATCTCCTCTCTTATCGGTGTTGATATGCGTAGTACAATGGATATGGATATCACGATTAGAGGCATTCCGCTAAATGAAGTTTCTATAACAAAAATCTTAAATGAAATATTAGCGATTGAAATTGACGCAGATATTGAATATAAGCTGATTAAATTATCGCCAATAAGACAGGAAGATGTGTATGAAGATTTTTGTGCAAGCATATCCTGCATTTTTGGGAAAATAAATGCAACCTTAAATATAGATATAACGACAGGAGATGTTATTACTCCAAGAGAAATGAATTATTCCTATTCAAAAATCTTAGAGGAAGGTACAATACCAATTATGACCTATACCATAGAAACTATACTCGCTGAAAAATTTGAAACCATTTCAAGCAGAAATATTACCACAACAAGAGCAAGGGATTTCTATGATTTGTATATGATATACAGCATTTATAAAGATAAAATTGATAAAGGCATATTAAGAAAAGCAATAGAAAGAACGAGTAAATACAGAGGTTCTTTTGAAACAGCTTTACAGTACAAGGAAATAGTAGAGTTGTTCCGGGAAAGTGAAACACTAAAAGAACTATGGAAAAAATACACACAGAATAACCCGTATACTAAAGATGTTGATTTCTTAGATACTATATCAATCTATGAAGAAATAGGTACTGTATTAAATGTGAATGATGATACTAAATAGTCTTATGGTTGGTGTGGTCTTTAGGGCTGCACCAGCTCTTTTTTTGTTGCTCAAAAAAAGGAGATAAAGATTATCTCTCCATCTCCTTACCCATGTAGATTCCGTAGTTTTTGCGTATTTTGTAAAGTTCGTCCATTGTGGATTTTGAGGAAGAATACTCTTTCATCAGGGTATTCTTTTTTTCTTGTAATTTATCAAGTCTGTCTAAAATATCCTTTGAATTTGGAAGTTTGGAATAGGACTTTTTAAGCCCGAAAAGAGCATTTTCATAGAGGGTAATCTGAGTTTTGTATTCTTCAAAGAATGCCTTATCAGATGGATTAGAGCGATATTCTTTGTAGTATCCTCGATATTTTTTAACGGTATGGACTTGCTCCATTGTAGCGGATAACTGTTCCATTTCTTTATCAATCGCTTTGATTTTATCTTGCAGATGTTGTCTTTCATCAGCCGTTCTTTGAATGTACTCATCAAGCTGCTGAACGGATTTAATGCCATGTTCTCTGATAAAGATAACGGATTCCGCCATGGTATTCAGATTATGTTTCGTTGCCCAGTATTCATAACCTTTGCTCTCTTTGACCTTGGCATTGGTCTTCATATCAATGATAGTTCCAATGCGTTTTTTAACAGGAGGAGTCTTAATCGTTTCTCTTTCTGCTATGCGTTCTTTTAACTGTTCTTCCGTATAATCTTCGCCAATTGTCTTCGATCTTGTAAATTTCGTTTTATCTTTCGGCTTAAAAGCGATGTGTTTGCCATGTTTGATTTCATAGCCAAGCTCAGCCATTTTCTTTAGAAATTCATCCCAATCCTGTGATTGCTTTATTATGCGGTCAATGTCAAATTGAAGCCTACTTTTTCAAGAAGTACCTCTTTTTGCTTGCTCATTTTCATACCAAGACTTACCGTTCGTCCTATATTTTTTCTTAAAGCTTTCGTAGTGTTCATCGATGACGGAAAGGTTATTTTCCTTGCAGAGCTTATCACTCTGGTAACGGATCTTATGATAGCTTTTCTTGTTCGACTGATAGCATTTACCGGTAACCATATTTACATTATTGAAGATGATATGATTATGGATATGCCCTTTATCTATGTGCGTCGATAACACAAACTCATACTCATCTTTGAGTATCTTTTTATATAATTCAAGACCGATTCGATGTGCCATTTCAGGTGTTGTTTCTCCTGGTAAAAAAGATTGAATCAGATGTCTTGTAAGGACAGTTCCCATAGTTCCCGCCTCCACTCTTGTTCGTAAAAACTGAGTATGAGCGGAAGATTCGTGGCACTTGTGAGTGCTGACTAAAATCTGATCGTCTGTTTTATCTCCATTTACAATGTACTCGATAGCAAGATTAAGAGTTGATTTTATTGGATGTATTTTTGTAATCGCCATTGTCATTCCCCTTCCATTTCAGCAGTTCTTTTCAGAAGCAGGGAGTGAATTTGCCACAACTCTTTAGAAAAATGTTCAATCTCTTTCTTCATATCTTGGATGTCATCTTTATAGATGATACCTGTCTGATTTACTCTCTTTGCAATCTGATTGATATTATTGGTAGCGTTGGAAAGTAAGCCTTGCAAATCTCGAAAAGACTCTAAATCTACCTGATAAATCTCCTTTTCTAAAACGCATTTGCGGATAAAAAGGCTCATATTTCTGCACTTCGCAAGTTTTCTTTTCTCCTCAAAAAGAGCCTTTTCTTCCTTAGTTAGTTTAATTTCAAGTCGTTCATTTCGTATTCTATTTGCCATAGGTATTTCCTCCTTTGTATGATTTTCGGGGTCTTAGGGTCTCCCTAACAAGCTAAAAATTGATAAAAAAAGAAGCAGATCCCGAAGGGCTGCTTCATCAATTTTTTCGTAAGTGTCCGTACACTTACTGTGCTTGCTACAAAAGAATGAATTAGATAGCAAGCATTAAGCAAGTTTTGAACTTATGATTATATTATACCACAGTTATTGGAATTATACATAGATAATATTGATTATTAATATTGACATATGTATAAAAATGGTGTACACTTAAGTCAAGTAAGGCTAACTAAAAAGCCGCATATAATTATTTTGTAAAGGTGATGATGAAATGGTTGAGATATATGCTATAAATGTTTCATCAGATATATGTAAATATGAGAATCATCTTTTAACCAGACTGAGCAGAGAATGTAGAATACGCTGTGAAGATATTAAAAATAAACAAAGACGAGTTCAATTTTTAGTAGGTCGCAACTTGCTGTTTTATATACTTGGCAACATTATAGGACAAAAGCTTGATAATGAATTGTTTTATACAAAGTTAGGTAAACCGATGTTTATAAATAATCCGTGGAATTTTAATTTGGCTCATTCTGATGATTGGGTTATATGCGCAGTATCTAAAAGAGAGGTAGGTATAGATATTGAGCGTGTTGATAAGGTTTCAGGTAGTAAATATATTAAGCAAGCATCGGAAATATTTATTGAGAATGTGCAAAGTTTAGACTATCTATCACTAAAAGAAGAACCTTATTTTTGGACATTAAGAGAGTCTTACGCCAAGATGAAAGGATTATCGTTTGAACAGTGGATAAATAATACTTCTTTTATCAATAAAATTTCTGAAGATGTTTTGTCAAATGAACAACATATATTTATAAAAGAATTTCGATGTATTAAAGGATATGCTATAACGTGTTGTGCATATGAAAATATATATAGTGATATAAAAATAGTCCCACTTGATGATTTATTAAAATGAAGAGGAGGTGAATATGGCATGGAAGTAGCTAAAAAAAGAGATATGGATGATATAGCAAATATCATATTAACGGATAGTTTAGGACATGCGTATTATCCAAACCGTTCGGTTTTAATAAGAAAATTAGAAGACTCCATTGAGCAAGAAGAGGTTTTCTTATATAGATTGAATGGTGAAGTTGCGGGGATTATGTGGTACATGGAAAATGGAATGTTTGGAGTTTATCCGTATCTTCACATTATCATAGTTAGAGAAGAATATAGATCTAAAGGTATTGGAGCTAAAATGATGGAGTTTCTCCAGTCAAAAGTAGAAGATAATAATAGGCAACTTTTGCTGAAGAAAATATTTCTTCTAGTTAATATGAATAATCAGAGAGCGTTTGAGTTCTATTCAAGAATAGGATATGAGCGTGTTTGTGAACTTAATCAATTGTTTAGGAAAAATAAAACGGAAATATTAATGGTAAAATTTTTTTAGATTTTTAAAGAACGAATGTCGGTCTAAAATTGTATAAGAATCAATTGCTAATGAATTTTCAAGTAGCAGGAAAGGAGTATTATGGATATTTTTATTGATTTAAAGGTTGAGAAAGAAAATATAGATATTATAAAAGAAATGCTGCCATATACATCTGAGCATATAAAAAATATAGTACATGTTGAAGATGAGGGTATAATCAAGGTTTGTTGTGATGAGCAATATAAAGCAATTGTAGAAGAAAGTATAGGCAAACTAAATGAATTAATATCAGATAAATTTTTTAAGGATAAGAAGATCAGTACAGTCAGAATTGAAGATTGGACAGATAAAAATGTCATAAATAGTAAAGATGTTTTTGTTAAACTGCAACAGACTTCAGAAATTTATAATACAGCGGATGGAACATTCGTGTACAGTGGATTACCATTAAAAATATTTGAATACTTCAATTTGAAAATAGATGAATATGCTAAAGAGGTTTTTGCTGATTATTCGATAAAACCTCATAAAGTTCCAGCTTTATATAGTGTGGATGGCTATCAAAAGGGAGGATATTTTGAAACATTTCCTCATCATATAATGTTTGAGACAACAAGTGTAAACAATTTGGAGAATATAGAAAAATTTTCAAAGGCAGGTAATTTTGCAGAGGCAAACATTGAAATAAAAAAACCTAAGAACATTTTGAGAACAGCATCTTGTGCACCTATATATAAGTATCTTGAAAATAACATTATTTCCGAAGATACAAAAGATGTGTATATAGTGACAGGCACTTGTTTCAGAAATGAAGCTGAAAACATTAAGAGTTTGTCTAGGTTAAATGAATTTACGATGAAAGAATATGTTTTTGTCGGGAGTGAAAATTTTATTGAAGATAGTCTTAATAAGGCTACTAAGCTATGGGAATATTGGGTAAAGGTATTTTCTCTTAACTCAAAAATGGAAACAGCAACGGATTCGTTTTTTGCAAGTAAATATCAAAAGTTAAAGTTATTTCAAGCTCTTGGAAAATCAAAAGTTGAATTCAAATGCTGGATTCCTGCTGAAGACTCATATATTTCTTGTAGTTCTAAAAATTATCATAGGACACATTTTTCATCAAAATATAATATACACTATCTTAACAGTAGTACATTGGCACAGAGTGCTTGCTTTGCATTTGGAATAGATAGATTAATGTACGCATTTTTATCACAAAAAGGTACTGAAATTGAGAAATGGGATAGTAGCACAGTTTCAGAAATAAAAAAATATGTTGATTTGGATTAGGAGGAACTTATGAATGTAGAAATTAAAGGAACTGGTATATATTTGCCGGAAAAAGTCGTAACTAGTCATGAAGCTGAAGAAATGGCTGGATATAGTAGGCTTGGAGCCAGAAATGGTCTAGTTAAGATGATAACTGGGGTAGAAACAAGACACTATGCAGGAGATGATGAATATTGCTCAGATATTGCATATATGGCAGCTAAAAATGCCATAGAAAATTCAAACTTGTCAGTAGAAGATATAGATGCATTGGTTTTTTGTTCTGTCACGCAAGACTTTGCAGAACCTGCTACTGCAAATGTGATTGCGGATAAATTGAATTTAAGAAATGCATTTGTATTTGATGTAAAAAATGGTTGTAATGCATTTTTACAGGGAATGGATATTGCTGATAGCCTGATTAAAACAGGAAAGGCAAATAATGTTGTTATCGTGTCTGGAGAAGCTTTAAGCAAGTGGGTTAAATTTGATTATACTAGTCAAGAGGATTTAATGATAGGAAGTCCGGTAACACTTTCTTTAGGTGATGGAGGAGGTGCATTTGTATTAGGACCTACCGAAAAGAATAGAGGAATATTAAGTTCAAAGTTTAAATCTTATCCAGATTTGTGGAATAACAATGTTATGTGGGGTGGTGGCGTTAGATTTCCTAGAAATCCAGACAAGATGTATATTCCCGGAACAACAAAAAAGTTAATTGAAAAGCAATTGAGCATCAGAGACGATCTTATCGAAAAGGAGCTTCGTAAAGTTAACTGGAAAATTGAGAATGTTGATTTCTTTGCAACAACTCAAGCAGCCAAATGGGTAAATAAAAAAATTTATGAAGAAACCGGCATTGATGAAAGCAAAGTGAGTTCTGTTATAGAAAAATGGGGAAATGTAGCTTGTAGTAATCTTCCGTTGGTGGTACATGATGCGATTTTAGATGGAAAAATAAAAGAGGGTAGTAAAGTTTTGTTTATAGGTGCTGCAGTTGGATTTAGTACATGTGTGATTGCATTACAATTTTAACGAGGTGTTTATATGTCATATTTTAAAAATTGTATAAAATGTGGTTTGCCACAATGCAAAGATAAAATAAAAATAGATGATCAAGGAATTTGTAATATATGTCGTGAATATAGTATAGCTAGTTCAAACATAAAGTTGAACAGCGTGGACAATTTGTCTAAAGAAGAAAGAAGGCAAATTTTAAATAACAAAGTGCAAAAACATGTAAAACATTGCACAAATCCTAAATATAATTGTGTTGTAGCTGTTTCTGGTGGAAAAGATAGCTTGATGGCATTATACGTTGCCAAAAAAGAATTAGGATTAAATCCTTTGGGATTTTTTATTGATAATGGATTTGCGATAGATGAAATGAAAGAAAATATTGACAATGCATCAAAGATTTTGGGAGTAGATATTGTCACATTTAAAACAGAATATTTAAAAGGCTTATTCAGAGTTTTATTAAAATCTAAGAAGGAAATCTATTATTGCAGAGTATGCCACTTGTTAATAGATCTCTATGTAAAAAGGTTTTGTAAAGAAAACAATATTTCTTTATTGCTAGGGGGATATACGAAAGGTCAGGCGTATATCAGTAAAAATGAGCTATTCTGGATATATAGTATATCTGATTCTAATACAATTGAGGCTTTAGAAAATTATCCGGAATATGAAGAGGTTGTGGATATAGTAAAAAATCCATTGATATATTTTGCGAAAAATTTCAAAGAAATTGAACAGATATCTCCATTCAAATATATAGATTATAGTGAAGAGGAAATTATTGAATTTTTAGAACAAAATATAAAATTTAAGGTTCCGAAACATAGTTGGCCTCAAAATTCTACGAACTGTAGGTTTAATTATTTGTCACAGTTCTTGGCGAGAAAACAATTCGGCTATTCTCAACATGAAGTTGAAATAGCAACTTTAGTTAGAGAAAAGGAAATGACGCTTCAACATGCAACTAGAATTTTAAATACGCCAATAACAGATGATGATATCAGTGATGTTTTGAATGTTCTAGATTTAAACAGGTCTGATATAGGTATCGAATAAACGAGTCGGAGGGAATAAATTATGGAAACTAAAGAAAAAATAAGAGAAATACTAGTTAATACAATTGAAGGATTGAATAATAAAAATCTAAAAGATGATGAACAATTGATTACAACTGGCTATATTGATTCTTATGAAATTATTAAGCTTATGGAGGAATTTGAAAATGAATTCCTTGTGAAAATAGATATTGAAAAAATAAGCTTGTCGGATTTTGAAACAATTGAAGCAATGGAAAAACTAATCCTTGATATGAAGGGAGAATCTCATGAATAATGTAGATTTTAAGGGAATATTTGAACAAACAATATCAAATGATCCAACTAAAGTTTTATATGAATATTATAACAAAGGTGAGATTGTAGAAATTACCTATAAGCAACTAAAAGATAAAATTCATGGAATGGCTTTGGAATTAAAAGAAGGTTTAGTTGGTATCCATGAAGAAAGTTGGATAGCGTTACAAGCTGATAATAATCCTTGGAATATGGCTATTATTTGGGCTTTATTAAGGAACAATATGAATGTAGTACTTGTAGATGTAGAGAGTAAAAACATGAATGATATTATCAGACATAGCGGAGTTAAAGCTATAATTACATCTAAAGATTTATTTATAGATGGTATTACAAATATAGACATAAATAAAATAAGATTGTGTGATTATGTGGAATACATTCCGTCAGATGATAAATTTGCAAATAAAATAGCTTTATGCACATCTGGAACAAGCGGGATTCCTAAAATTTGTGTTCATACAGGGAGACAGGTGAGTGCACATATTCACAGTGTTTTAGAAAGATACAAGCAAACTGAGAACTTAAAATATAATACCATGAGTAAACAGACGAAAAAGACTATGTCCATATTTAAATTTCATCACATAGCATCTGTTTTACCAAATTTTATGTATCCATATATAGGTGGAACAATTGTATATACAGATACATTGAGAATTAAAACTTTATTGGATTTAATAAATAAACGAAAAGTACAAAATGTATACGCTGTACCTATGATATGGGATTCAATGCTTAAATATATTTCTGGAACATATGGTAATGTTGAGCCTGAGACAATAAGAAAAGTATTTGGAGATAATTTGAAATTAGCGTTGATGGGTGCTGCAAAAGCTACTATTCAAACTGTAGAAATTTTAAATAAAGCAGGTATATTTACAACTTCCGCATATGGTATGACGGAGATAGGCTCCTTGACATCAAATATAGATAAAAATGCTGAAAGTAGGAATAGAGGCATAGTTGGGAAAATAGGTTCAAAATTTTATGATTTTAAGATTAAGAAATCGGATGGCACCTTAGTAACAACTGGAGAAGGTGAATTACTTGTAAGAGGAGATGTGGTTTATCACTCTCAATTAGTAGATGGAGTAGAAATAGAAAGAAATAGTTCGGAATATTTTTGCACTGGAGATATGGTAAAAATAGAGAACTGTGAATTAACTATTTTAGGAAGAGTAAAAGAGGTTATTGTAAATTCATCGGGTGAAAATATCTACATTGATCAATTGGAATCAAAATTTTATGGAATAAAAGACGAGGGTATGGACTTTACTATTATTGGATTTGAAGATGAGCCGGTGATGATAGTTTATGTTGCTGATGAAAATAATTTAAAAAATATAATTGATAAGATTATAGAAATTAATAATTCATTAGAAATATATACAAGGATAGCCAAGCTATACATATCCCGTGATAATATCGAAAAAACATCTACAGGTAAAATAAAAAGAAATGAAATCGCAAAACGAATTGCAAGCAATGATGAATCTATAGAACTGGTGAAGCTATAATAATTTAAATTAACAGAAGGAGGAAATGGATTATGGATAAAACTGATAGATTTGTATTACAACAGATAAAAACTGTTTTGAATCTTGGTGGTCAAGAGATAAATGATGATTGTAGACTTGTAGAGGATCTTGGGGCAAATAGTTTTGAATTGGCAGAAATATTTTTATCGTTAGAAGAGGAGTTTAATATTAGTTTGGGTAACAAATTTATGCTAGGAAAGACTATTTATGTAAAAACTATAAAAGATATTGTAAATGAAGCTCTAGGTAATAATGCATAATTTAAAAAATTTAGATAAAGTATGGTGGTGATAATTTGGTAAGCAGAGTTTCAAAAGCTCCGGAAGAGAGAAAGAAGGAATTGATAGAAGTTGCAACTAAACTTTTTGAGTTGAAAGGCTATGAAAAAGTTTCGGTAAGAGACATTCTTTCGGAGGTTAATGGTGCTCCGGGTATGTTTTATTACTACTTTAAGTCTAAAGAAGATATATTTTTAGCTTGTATGAAATGTTATTTTTCAGAGAGACTTAAAGTAAAAGTTGATATATTAAAAAATAAGGACATAGCGTATGAAGTAAGAATAAAAACCTTGAGGGAGCTGATTGTAAATGACATCAGCCAATTTACACAAAGGTTTGATTTTTCAGCAGATAATTCCATAACGGATAATTCATATAGGCTTTGGGAATTGACGCATTATATTGGACACTTTGTAGAGGCTTATGCTGATTTCATTATTGAAGGAGTTGAGACGAAAAAGATAAAAAGTTGTATCGGCATTACTAAAGAAAATGCGAGAAATGTAGCAGCATTTATTCTTTATGGTACAATCGGAATAATTTATAGTGATCCTATAAATGGAATAAAAGGGGTGAATAGTCCTGAGAGTGCATTTGATATTATCAGTGAAATATTCACTTGAGATAATAAAATCAAAAATAAATACAATCATCTTTCGAACCAAGGGAAACATCAACGGTGTTTTTCTTGTATTAGTTTTAAGGCAAATGAACGAACTTGTTCGGTAAGGAGGTATGTTTTAGATGAAAAAGAAGAAATCTATCAAAGATATTATTTCCTACAGTGAAATAAAAAAAGGACAACTTGTAGGAGGAATATTATTTGTTAGTCTTGGAATGCTGTTAAGTATTTGTCCAATTTTGGTGATATACAAAGTTATAAAATCTCTATTTTTATATGGGAAATTAGAACAAAGTGCAATGCAGTTCTGTAGTTATGGACTTGCAGCAGTGGTATTGGCATATTGCTTAACTTATATTGGCAGTATTTTATGCCATAAGTTTTCATATGTTTTAATAGCTAACTTAAAAAAGAAGATATTATTTCATATTGGGAACCTTCCTTTAGGATTTTTTACTGGAGACAACAAGTCAAAAATAAGGCAAGTATTAGGATCGGACATGAATCAAATTGAGGGATATTTTTCTCATCAATTACCAAATTTAATTTCAACTTTAGCACTAATTTTAGCAATGATAATTGTTATGTTGAAGATAAATTTAATATTAGGTCTTACGACTTTGTTAATTATATTTGTTGGTTTAGGAATTCAGATTGCAATCATGGCAAAGATTATAAAGTCGGGTGGACTCGATAAAAACTTTGCGATTTTGGATCAAATTAATTCAGCAACTACTGAATATGTTAAAGGTATGCCTGAAGTTAAAATATTTGGAACAGGAGCAAAATCATTTAAAACTTTTTCAAAGTCAGTAGGAGAATATAGAGATTTTACAAGTTTGATGACATCAATGATAAGACCGGGATTTGTTTCATTTAGAATGTTTATTTTATCTGTGGCTACATTCATAGTTCCTGTAGGAATACTTTTAATGTCACGAAATAATAACTTGGATTTTGCTACAGTCTTTATTTTCTATTTGATTCTTGCACCTGCAATTAGCGTACCTGCATTAAAGCTTAGAGATTTTGCAGAAGGAATGAATTTACTAAATGAAGTTGTTTTGAGAGTCTATGAAATTATAGATCAAAAAGAATTGACAATTGAAAATAGTGAGGAAGCGATAAAAGGTCATGATCTTGAATTTAATAATGTGAGCTTTTCTTATGGAAATGAAGAGGTTTTAAAGAATATAAGCTTCTGTGCTAAACAAGGAGAAGTTACAGCATTAGTTGGTTATTCGGGAGCAGGTAAATCTACCATTGGAACGCTAATACCAAGATTTTACGATCCTTCAGAAGGTTCTATTAAAATTGGTGGAGTTAATATAAAAAATATTCCGATAAATGTTTTGATGAACAAGATAGCATTTGTTTTTCAAGACAGTGATCTTATCACAGATACAGTCTTCAATAATGTTGCTATGGCAAAGACAGGTTCTACAAAAGAAGATGTCATAAAAGCATGTAAAAAAGCAAGATGTCATGATTTTATTGAAAAACTTCCTAATGGATACAATACTGTTTTGGGTAAAGGAACTTACTTATCTGGAGGAGAGAAACAACGTATTGCAGTAGCAAGAGCGATTTTGAAGGATGCACCAATATTAGTGTTAGACGAGGCAACAAGTTTTGCAGACTCTGAAAATGAATATCTTATGCAGGAAGCTTTATCTGAATTGGTTAAGGATAAGACTGTTATTATGATTGCTCATAGGTTAAATACCATAGAATGTGCAAATCAAATCTTAGTAATATCTGATGGAAAAATTGCAGAAAGAGGTAAGCATGAAGATTTAATACTTGCAAATGGAATATATAAGAGACTCTTTGATATTTATAAGAAGACAAATATTTGGCAAATGGATATAGGAGGGAGTGAGAATAAATGATAAGAAATATTACTTTAGGAAAGATGAATAATATAAGAAAATCAATTATTTTAAATATTTTGGCATCTATTTCCAACCTTATACCATTTATTGCTTTGGCGAAAATTGTAGAAACACTATTTTTAAATAGAGGTGCAGATAGTATAGATACGAGCCTTTTATGGAAGTATTTTGGGATAATGGCAATATTTTTCTTAATAACATTCTTATTGGAAAATTTAGCCACAAAATATACCTATGAACTTGGATACAAGACAAGTGCAGATGGAAGAATAGAGCTTGCAGACCACATAAGAAAACTGCCAATAGGTTATATTTCAGGGAAAAGTTCAGCAGAGATCTTAGATACATTAATGAATGATTTTTTCAAAGTTGAAACGGCGGTGACCCATCAATTACCTCAATTTTTCAGTGGTATATGTGTAGCGGTTCTTTGCTCGATATTATTTTTGATAATCAATGTAAAAATGGGAATAGCAACACTTATTGGACTACCTATTTCTGTTCTACTTCTTACACTCATGCAAAACTTTCAGAAAAAAATCTATTTAAAAACAAAGAAAATGAGGATAAAAGAGGAAGAAGATATAAATGAATATTTGGATGCCATTAAGACTCTAAAAGCTTATAACAGCTTAGATGACACATTAATAAAACTTGAAGAAGATATAGACAACTCAAGAAATGCAAATATTAAGAGTGAGAAAGGAGTTGGTTCATTAACTACTATAGCAAGTATGATTTTAAGAATTGGACTTCCTTTGATGAGTTTAGCTGGTTCCTATTTATTTATAAATGGATCTTTGGAAGTTGATACATTTTTAATGTTCTTATTTGTAGGTACAAGGATTTTTGATCCATTGGAGCTTGCACTTGTAAATTATACAGGTTTACAAATGGCATCCGTTTCAGGAGAGAGAATCATTAACTTACTTAAGGCTAAACCTATGTCAGGAAATTGTGCTGTAAACGAAAGCAACAAAATTGAAATATCTGATGTTTCATTTTCTTACAAGAAGTCTAAGGTTATCGATAATGTTTCATTAGACATTAATGAAAATGAATTAACTGCTTTTGTTGGTTACTCTGGCTCTGGAAAATCTACACTAATTAAATTAATTTCCAGATTTTATGATCCTAATGAAGGGACAATTAAAATTGGTGGAGTAGATTTGCTAACAGCCAACCCTGATAAATTAATGGATAAATTTTCTGTTGTTTTTCAAGATGTGTATCTTTTTAAAGACACAATTTATAACAACATAAAATTTGGAAATGAAGATGCAAGTAAAGATGAAATCATGAATGCTGCAAAAATGGCAGGAGCTTATGACTTTATAGTCAAAAAAGACGATGGATTTGACACTATGATTGGACAAGGAGGAGCGACTCTGTCTGGAGGTGAGAAACAAAGAATATCAATAGCGAGAGCAATATTAAAAAATGCCCCAATAATACTACTTGATGAAGCAACATCTTCGCTTGATCCTGAAAATGAACTTATTATACAAGAAGCAATATCAAATTTAATAAAAAATAAAACAGTTGTGGTTGTAGCCCATAAATTAAGAAACGTAATGGGAGCTGATAAAATTGTTGTTTTAAACAAAGGGAAGGTAGAAGAAGTTGGGAAGCATGAAGAACTTATTAAAAATGAAGGACTATATAAAGACTTATGGAATTATCAAGAAAAGTCTAAAGAATGGAAGATTGTACAGTAACAATCAATTTTAAAGGAGGAAATAGTGTGAAAGAAAGTAGAGGTAAGCCATAAACTGGCGCACTTAAATAAGCTGTC
>ERZ772960.278-NODE-278-length-48979-cov-8.013940_pt1 | contig 48979 bp, 46 predicted proteins | sample MGYA00580678_ERZ772960 | MGnify/ENA primary metagenome ERZ772960 (study PRJEB29015, sample SAMEA2737930) | human oral metagenome | biome: human oral; feature: human-associated habitat; material: dental | place: China | collected 2059 ...
TAGCGACTGACCTCTGGGGAAGCCTACACCACAACATTTGACAAAGAACCCTTTTTTGTACGTCCTGCGCGTTACACCTTGAATCGTATCGCGTCGAGCTCCCAGACGCGCCCGGTCACGCTTTCCATCGGCGCGTCCGATTCCACGATGAGCTCGGGGCGGATCTGCTTTTCGGGGAAGACGAAGAGGCTTGCCGCCTCCTCGCCGTGTTGGAAGAAGGCCTCGACTGCTGTCTTGTCGACGAAGAGCTGCAGCGTCAGCGTCCGGTCGGCGAAGAGGCGGAAGCGGCGGATGCCCCTGCCGCCTTTTTTCATGCCCGTGCGGTCAATCGTCATCGTCTGCTCCGCGCGGTCGTAGGCGAAGACGAGCGTTTCACGACCGTAGGCGAGCGTCGTGGTCACGCGCCGTGCCGCGCCGATCGTGATGGAAAGGAGGATCTCCGAGCCGTCGAAGAGGCTCTCGCGGATGCGGCTTCCCATCTCTGCGTCTATGCCCTTTGCAGTCTCCTCGATGCGGAGCGCGCGCAGCTCCTTCGCGGGTTTCGAGTAGATGTGCCCCTGGCGCAGCGTCAGCACGCGCGGCATCGTAAGGCTGAACATCCAGCCCGCCTCCGCCGTCGGGTACTCCGCGTCCTTGTCGGGCATCCCCATCCAGCCGAGCAGGATACGGCGGCCTTCGTGGCAGATGACCTGCGGCGCGTAGAAGTCAAAGCCGCGGTCAAGTTCTTGGAACTTCGTATGCTGGATCATGTCCATGCTGTCGAGCGACATGCGCCCTGCGATATAGCCCGCCTGATAGAGATTCTGCCTGTCGTACTCGCGCGCAGGAAGGCCCTGCGGGCAGAAGATCAGCACGTCATGCTCGCCGAAGCGCAGGAGGTTCGGGCACTCCCACATATAGCCGAAATCCCCCAGGCGCGTTTTGAGCTCGCCGAGGTTCTTCCAGCCGTCCTCCCCCTCCTCGTAGAGGAGCACCGTGCCGCGCGGCTTTTCGCCCGCTGCCTGCGCGCCGATGACGAAGTAGCGCTTGCCGTGGCGGTGGAAGAGGTACGGGTCGCGGAAGTGTCCCGTGAATCCATCAGGGCTGTCCGCGACGACGATCTCCTCCTTTTGGATCGAGCCGTCTGCCATGAGCGTGCCGAAGCGCTGGGCAGGCGTGCGGATGCCGTCATTTTTCGCATTGCAGGTGTAGAATACGCGCACCTCGCCGTTTTCAGTGAAGCCGCAGCCCGAGTAGCAGCCGTCCTTGTCGTGTGCGTCGCTCGGCCAGAGCGAGAGCTCCGGCGTGCGGTAGTGGACGAAGTCGCGCGTCGTTGTATGCGCCCAGCACTTATTTTTATGGGCGCAGCCGAGCGGATTCCATTGGTAGAAGATATGGTATTCGCCGTCCGCATAGCAGAGCCCGTTCGGATCGTTGATGAGGCCGAACGGCATTTCGAGGTGGAAGCGGTTGTGCCACGGATGGGAAAAGGGCAGCCCCTCCGCGATCTTCGCGTCGATTGCTTTCTTGTCAAATTGCTCCATGCTGTACCTCTCTTTCAAAAACAGCCTTTCCGCGCGGAAAGGCTGTTTTGCTGATTTTGGAATCCGCTTACTCTTCCGGCTTATAAAACGTGAACGTCAGACCGAACGCGACGGCAAAGCCGACGGCGTTGACGAGTATGTACTGCGGAAGGGCGTTGATGTAGAGGAGCGTGCCCGGCAGCACCGTGATGCCCATGCCCGTTCCCGCGAGGTGGAAGAAGCCCGCGATTGCGCCCGCGCAAGCGCCGCCCGCCAGTGCGTAGAGGAACGGCTTCATGAAGCGCAGGTTGATGCCGAAGATGACGGGCTCGGTGATGCCGAGGAACGCGGGGACGATGGAGGAGATGTAGAGGGCGCGCTTCTTCCTGTTCTGCGTGCGCGCCGCGACGGCAGCTGCCGCGCCGCCCTGCGCGATGATTGCGCCCGTGATGATCGCGTTGAACGGGTCGACGCCCGTCGTCGCGAGAAGCTGCACTTCGAGGGCATTGAATACGTGGTGCACGCCGAATACGACGATGACCTGGTGGAGGCCGCCGACAACGAAGCCGCCGATGCCGTAGGGCAGCGCGAGGAAGCTCTCGACTGCGCCGAAGACGACGAGCTCAATCGTGTGCATGATGGGACCGACGACGAGAAGGCCGAGGAGCATGGAGATGAAGAGCGTCAGGAACGGCGTCACGATGAGGTCGATGACGTCGGGCACGAACGTCTTGAGCCATTTTTGCAGCTTCGCGGCGAAGATGCCTAAAACGAGCGCGGGGAGAACCGAGCCCTGATAGCCGACGACGGGCACGGAGAGCCCGAAGATGTCCATGTAGATGGGCTGCGCCTCGCCGCCTGCGATCGCGTAGGCGTTCGGCAGCTGCGGCGCGACGAGCATGAGGCCGAGCACGATGCCGATGACGGGCGTGCCGCCGAAACGCTTCGTCGTCGACCAGCAGACGAGCGCGGGCAAAAAGGCAAACGCCGTATCGGTCAGAATCTGGCTCATGCGCAGGACGTTGTCGCTGAACTGCAGGCCGAGCGAGAGCGACGCGCCGCGCAGTCCCATGAAAAGGCCGGTCGCGACGAGCACGGGGATGATCGGCACGAAGACGTCGCCGAGCGTGCGGCTGATCTTCTGCACGACGGTCATCTGCTCGTACGCCTCCGCCTTGTTGTTGCTCGCGCCCGCGAGGTCCGTGCCCGCGACGAACGCGTCGTAGACCTTGTCGACGAAGCCCGTGCCGAGGATGATCTGGTACTGCGCCGCCGCGAAGAACTGCCCCTTGACGCCGTCGATGTTCTCGATTGCCTTTTCGTCGAGCTTCGCCTTGTCGTTGACGATGAGGCGCAGGCGCGTCGCGCAGTGCTCCGCGCTCCGCACGTTGTCCTTGCCGCCGACGTACTTCCAGATGAGCTTTGCGACGCGCTCCTCGTCGGGAAGATCTGCATACTCCTTTGCATCGGCGGCATTGCTCTCGCCCTGCGGCGCTGCCGTCTCGGCGAGCGTCGTGATTTCCTTGTCGCCGAGCGCGACCGTGACCTTGTCGTACTCGTAGGCATTCGTCACGAGCACGGGCGTCGTCGTGTCGTAGCCCGCCGCGCGGATCGCCGCCTCGTCGAACTCGAGGAGCAGCTGCCCCTTCTTGACCGTGTCGCCCTGCGCGATCTTCGCCGTGAAGTGCGCGCCGCCGAGCTTGACCGTGTCGAGGCCGACGTGGATCAGGATATCCGCGCCATCCGCGGCGTGGATGCCAATCGCGTGCTTCGTGTCAAAGAGCACCGTGATCTCGCCGTCGACGGGCGAGAAGACTTTCCCCTTCGGATTGCGCACGGCCGCGCCCTTACCCATCGCGCCGCCTGCAAATGCGGGATCCTTGACCTCGCGCAGTTCTACCAGCTCGCCGTCAAGCGGGCTGTCGAGCCGAATCTCCTTCATGCCTTGCGTCCTCCCTTTTCAGCCAATCGTCATAATAAGAATGAAACCGTTCTCACAAAACCTATTGTATCGAGGAAACACGAAGAAGTCAAGCCATTCGGCAACCGCTTCGATACTTTTTCGCGCCATTTTCCTCACTCCTGCAAGAGGTCGCGGAACTTCGTGAACTCCTTCTGGAAAAACAGGCTCACGCTGTCCACGGGGCCGTTGCGGTGCTTGGCGATGATGACTTCGGTGATGTTCTTGTTCTCGGTGTCCTGGTCGTAGTAGTCCTCGCGGTAGAGGAACATGACGATGTCGGCGTCCTGCTCCAAGGAGCCCGACTCGCGCAGGTCGGAGAGCATCGGGCGCTTGATTTGGCGCGACTCGACGGAGCGCGAGAGCTGGGAGAGGGCGACGACGGGAACGGAGAGTTCGCGGGCGAGCGCCTTTAGGGAGCGGGAGATCTCGGAGATCTCTTGCTGGCGGCTCTCGCTGCCCTTGCCGCCGCGCCCCTGCATGAGCTGCAAATAGTCGATGACGATAAGGTCGAGACCGCGCTCTGCCTGCAGGCGGCGCGCCTTCGAGCGCAGTTCCATGACGGTGATGCCCGCCGTGTCGTCGATGAAGATCGGCGCTTTGTTGAGCTTGTCGGACGTCATGACGAGGCGATTCCACTCCTCGTCGCCGAGCTGCCCCGTCCGAAGCTTCTGCGAGTCGATGCCGCCCTCGGCGCAGAGCATACGCTGGACGAGCTGCTCCTTGCTCATCTCGAGCGAGAAGAAGGCGACGCGCGCGCCACGTATGCCCGCATACGTCGCGATATTGAGCGTGAATGCCGTCTTGCCCATCGAGGGGCGCGCGGCGACGAGGATGAGATCGGAGGGCTGCAGCCCGCTCGTCAGCTTGTCGAGGTCGCGAAAGCCCGTCGCAAGCCCCGTGATGCCGCCCTTCGAGTCGTAGAGCACGTTGATCCGCTCGAAGGTGCGCAGAAGGATGTTCTTCATCGGCTCGAACGCGCCGCCCGCGCGGTTTCCCGCGATCGAGAGAATCTTCTTCTCCGCGCTGTCCATGATGTTCTCGACGGTGTCCGCGTCCTCGTAGGCCGCGCCCGCGATCTCGGTCGCCGCGTCGATGAGGTTGCGCAGATCCGCCTTTTCGCGGACGATCTTCGCGTGGTAGACGACGTTTGCCGCCGTCGGCACGGTGTTCGCCGTCGCCGTGATGAAGGGCAGGCCGCCGACCTTGTCGAGCTGTCCCGTCTTCTTCAGCCGCTCGACGAGCGTCACGAGGTCGACCGCCTCGTCCTCTGCGGCAAGCGTGCACATCGCCTCAAAGACGAGGCGGTGCGCCTCGCGATAAAAATCGTCGGGGCGCAGGATCTCCTGCGCCTCGACGATGGCTTCCTTCTTGATGAGCATGGCGCCGAGGACGGCCTGCTCCGCCTCGATGTTCTGCGGCGGCACGCGCTCCGGTAATGCCATAGATTATGCCTCCTTCGATTCTGCGGCGTTCGTTGCTTCCGGCGCCGCGTCCTCAAACAGCAGGGAAAAGGCCTCTTCTGCCGTCTCGACGGGATGGATGTCAAGCCCCAGAAGGTCCTTTGGGATGTCCTTTTCATTCTCCTTCGGGATGACGAGCGTCTTGATGCCCGCCTGACGCGCGCCGTACGCCTTCTCAAAGACGCCGCCGACGGGGCGGACGCGCCCCGCGAGCGAGATCTCGCCCGTCACGGCTACGTCCTGCCGGATCTTTCGGCCCGTCACCGCGCTCGTGATGCAGGCGAGTATCGCCGTGCCCGCGCTCGGGCCGTCGATATTGCCGCCGCCGATGACGTTGATGTGGATGTCGTAGTCGTGGATGTCCTTGCCCGTGAGCCTGCGCAGCACGGATGCGGCATTGAATACGGAGTCCTTTGCCATCGAGCCTGCCGTCTCATTGAAGCGCACCGTTCCCTTGCCTTTTTCGTGCGCGGGGAACGCGACGGCTTCAATCTCGATGACCGAGCCTAAAAAGCCCGATACGCCGAGCCCGAAAATGCGCCCTTCCTCCGCGCCCGGCTTCGCCTTTTTCGTCACGAACTGGTAGAGGCGCGAGACCTGCGCGACCTCGTAGATCGCCTCTTTCGTGATGGTCAGCCCCTCCGCCTTGCCATCTGCCGCCTCAAGCGCGAGGCTGTACGCGTCGGCGAGGATGTTGATCGCCTTGCGTCCCTCCGTCGTGTACTCGGCAATGAGCGCGGCGATGCCGTCCGCGAGCGTGACGTGCAGCTTCTCTGCCGCATTCTCGACGATCTGCACGATGTGCTTTGGCGTCAGCGGCTCGAAGTAGATCTCGGCGCAGCGCGAGCGAAGCGCCGGGTTGATATGCCCCGCGTCGCGCGTCGTCGCGCCGATGAGGACAAAGTCGGCCGGCGCGCCCTTTTCAAAGAGCTGGCGGATGTACGGCGGGATCTTCGTGTCGGTCGGGTCGTAGTACGCCGACTCGAAGAAGGCGCGCTTGTCTTCGAGCACCTTTAGGAGTTTGTTCTGCAGCATTTCGTCCATCTCACCGATCTCGTCGATGAAGAGAATGCCGCCGTGCGCGTCCGTCACGAGGCCGGGCTTCGGCTCGGGGATGCCGCTGTCGGCGAGCGTCTTCTGCGCGCCTTGGTAGATGGGATCGTGGACGGAGCCCAAGAGCGGGTTCGTGATGTCGCGCGGATCCCAGCGCAGCGTCGTGCCGTCCGTCTCGACGAAGGGCGCGTCCGCCTCAAAGGGCGAGGCGGCCTTCTGCTTCGCCGCCTCCAGCACGAGTCGAGCAGCCGTCGTCTTGCCGACGCCGGGTGGGCCGTAGAGCAGAAGATGCTGCGGGTACGGCGAGCTTAGCTTGGCGAGCAGCGACTTCACGGCGCGCTCCTGCCCGACGATTTCCGAGAAGTCCTGCGGGCGCAGGAGCTCCATGACGCTCTGCGTCAGATGGACGCGCTCCATCTTTTCGAGCTTCTTGCGCTTTTCGGCGTCCTGCGGCGTCTCGACGGAGTTCTTTTCCTCCTTGATGACCTGCCGCCGGATGTCCTCGACGTAGTCCTCATGCTCCTTTTCGAGCTTTTCATTGACCTTGCGCTCGATCTTGTCCTCGATGCTGCGCCGCGCGCGCATATCGGCGATGTGCTCGGAAAGGTGCACGAGGATTGCGGGGATCTCGCGATCCAGCGGCGCAGGGGCAATCAGAGGGTCCTCTTCGAGAACCCTCTGCAATGCGAGCACGCGATCCGCGCGTTTTTCGGAGCGCAAGAGGCGCATGGCGTCCATGCGCCCCGCGCGTATGACGAGTTCCTCCGTCCCGATGATGTCGACGAGCGCCCCGTAGAGCGCGTCGATCTCGCGGTCGAGCGGGTCGGACGCCGCCAGCTGCTCCGCGGGGCGGTCTGCCTGCTGCGGCACGGTTTTTTTCTTGCTGAAAAATGTATCAAAAAAGCCCATACTCACTCCGCGACGACTTTGACCTTGATCTTGCTCGTGACGGTCGGGTGGATCTTGATGACCGCCTCGTAAAGCCCCGTGCCCGTCACGTCGCCCTGCAGGGCGATCTTGCGCTTGTCGATGTCGATGTTCTTCTTCTTTAGCGCATCGGCGACCGTAGCCCCCGTCACGCTGCCGAAGAGCTTGCCGCCCGCGCCGATGCGCACGGGAATCTCGACCTCGACGGCCTCAAGCTGCTTTGCCATGAGCCGCGCCTCGTCCGCCGCCTGCGCCTCCTTGCGCGCCTTTGAGCCCGCCTGCGCATTTGCGACGTTGAGGTTCTGCGCCGTCGCGAGCGCCGCCGCGCCGCGCGGCAGCAGGAAATTGCGGCCGTAGCCCTCCGATACCTCTACGATTTCGCCCTTCTTGCCGAGCTTCTTAACATCCTGCTTCAGTATGACTTTCATCTTGATCATTCTCCTCCATGTATTTCCTGGCAAGGGCAATCGCCTTTGCCTTGATTTCCTCTACGTCGCCGCCCTTGACCTGTGCGCCCGCGACGTTCTGATGGCCGCCGCCGCCAAACGCCTCCATGATGACCTGCACGTTCATCTCGCCCGTCGAGCGCGCGCTGATGCCGACCGTGTCCGCCGTGAGCTGGAAGACGACGATGCTCATGCGCACCTTCTCGACGCGAAGCAGTGAGTCCGCCGCCTGCGCCGCAATAATCTGCCCGTTTGCGATGACCTCCGGGCACGTCGTGACAATCAGCCCGCCCTCGTAGTATTCGGCGCGCGTTTTCGCCTTCGCGAGCGCGACCGTCGTCTCAAAGTCCGTGCGGAAGAGGTGGCGCACCATGACGGGATCGGCGCCGCTCCGCCGAAGATACGCCGCCGCGTCGAACGTGCGCACGCCCGTCTGGACGGCGAAATTCTTCGTGTCGACGACGATGCCCGAGTAGAGCGCCGTCGCGTCGAGGCGCGAGAGCGCGACGCGGTCGCTGAAGTACATCAAAAGCTCCGTGACGAGCTCGCTCGTCGAGCTCGAGGACGGCTCGATGTAGACGAGCAAGGGGTTCTTGACGAAATGCTCGCTGCGGCGGTGGTGGTCGATGACGACGACGTCCGCCGAGCGTCCGAGGAGCGCGGGGTCGGCGACGAGGTGCGGGATATGCGTATCGACGACGATGAGCACCGGATGCGTCGCCGTGAAGCTCATCGCCTCGCCCGCATGGACGAAGAGATTCTCATACCCCTCCTTGTCCTTGAAGAGGGCAACGATCTTGTCGATGCCCTCGTTCATCGTCGAGAGGATGATATGCACGGGCTTTCCGAGGTCGCGTGCCATCTTCGCGACGCCGATTGCCGCGCCGAAGCAGTCGAAGTCCTCGTTATGGTGACCCATGACGTAGACGCCGTCGGCATTTTCCATGATCTCGCGGATCGCGTGCGCGACGACGCGCGCCTTGACGCGCGTATGTTTCTCGATTGCCTTCGTGCGCCCGCCGAAGAACTGGTTCTTTCCGTCCTTCTGCACGGCGACCTGGTCGCCGCCGCGCCCGAGCGCGAGGTCGAGCTCCGCCTGCGCCTGCGCGCCGAGTTCCTCCATCGGCTGCTCCTCGGCGACGGCGACGCCCATCGAGAGCGTGATCGGCAGGCGGTTCGCGCTGTGCATCCGGCGCACCTTGTCGAGCACGTCGAATTTCTCCTCAATGGCGCGGTCGAGCGCGGCGCGGTCGAGCACGACGAGGAAGCGATCCTCCGAGACGCGGCGCAGGAAGCCGCCCAAGGACTTCACCCAGCTGCCGATCTGCTGGTTGACCGCGAGGATGAGCGCCGTGCGCTCCGCGTCGCTCTGCCCCTGCACGACCTCGTCGTAGTTGTCGATCTGCATCTCGACGAGGACGGTGCGGCTCATCTGGTAGCGCGTGCGCAGCGTCTCGAAGTCCGTGACGTCCTCCAGATAGAATGCCATGAGTGGCGGCTGGCGGTGTGGCACGGAAACGGGGCGGCAATGCACCTTGTAGTAGCGCTCCTCGTGCGAGAATACGTACTCGCCGACCGTCCCCCAGACGGGCTCGATGATGAGGTTCGGCCAGATCTCGTGCGCGTCGGTGTTCTGCTCCGGCTTTTTGCCGATGTATTCCGCGATCCGGTCGTTACTCCACTGGATGCGCCCTTCCTTGTCGACGAGGAAGATCGCCTGCGGCAGATCCTCGATGGCGTAGTTCATCATCTCGTTGAGATTGCGGACGACGGCAAGGCAGTAGCGCTCAAACCGCTTCCTGCGGTCGACGCAGCGCTCCCATGCGAAAAAGGCGAGGCAGATCCAGACGAGACATGCGACGGCCGCCAAAAACGTATTATACGACGCGAGCAGCCCGATCATCACGAGCATGATGACGAGATGGACGGTCAGATCAATCCACGCCGAAAGATTGCGCGGCATATACACACCTCATTTCCGCTGCCACCTGCCGCCGAACCGGCGCCGGTAGTCAAACAGCATATCGAAAAGCCCCGTAAAGGCAAGAATCTGCACGAGCACTCCATTGAAGAGAACGAACGCATAGAGCGCGGCGCGAACGAAAACCGAGAGCTGGTAGCGCCCCATGACGTAGCTCATCAGCGAAAGCCCCTCGACGATGCCGGCAAAGAGCGCGAGCATATTGAGGTTGAGCGCCGCCTGGTAGAGCGGCTGGATCTCGCGCGTCGTTCCCCAGTATAGCCCGACGAGCGCAAAGCCAAAGACGTAAAGAAACGCCTGCGGCAGACGCCACTCGGAAAAGGGCGGAAGCGCGGGGGTATCGTGACCCAGACGGTGCAGGACGCGCCCGCCGAGGAAATAGCCGATGGCCGTGTCCATGAGCCCCATCATGACGACGACGAGCGGCAGGAGCAGCGCGACAAATTGAAGCCCCGCCGCCATTTCGGCGCGGCTCTTGTCGATTGCGGCAGCATCTATGCCCATAGCCTCGTACATTTGGAACGACGTTTCAAACGACTGCTGAAGGACGTCGAGCTCGAGGTGGAGCGGGTTCATGCCCGTGACGGCAAAGAGCAGCCCCAGCGCCGCCAGTTTCGCGAGGATGGAGACGGCGAGCGTCAAGACAAGCACCCGCGTGCCGCTCCAGCTCTTGCGAAAACCCATGCCGAGCATGAGCCCTACCGTGCCAAAGGAGATTGCCATGCGGAGCGCGAGCATCGGCTCGATGAGAATCGCCATGAGCACGCCCGAAGATGCGACGGCCATCACTCCCCAGCGCAGGCCGTGACGCACGACGAGCACGATGATTGGCAGCGCCCAGATCAGGATGAAGAGGATGCCGAGGACGGGGAGATATACGCCCAAGAGCGCCAGGACGACGGAGAGCGCGACGAGCATCCCGCTCTCCGTCAGCGGGGTGATTCTCTGCTGTGCCATCATGCTCCCTTACTTCGCCTGCGTCACGACGCCGTAGAGCGTCGCATCCGCCTTCGTCTGGACGAAGACCTCCGTCCCCGCCGGCAGGTCGATATTCTTGCCATTGACAAATGCGCCCGCAATGACGCCAATCGGCCCGAGGATGACGATGCCCGCAAGGCTTGCGCCTGCCGCCATCGCGAGCTGCTTCATTTCCTTCTTCGCCTCTTCGCCGATGAACGTGTCGACTTCCGTGCCGTCAATCGCCTTCGTCTGCTTGAAGTCGATCTCGACCTCCGCATTGCGCCCGAAATTGCGCGCGGGCTTCGCCTTCGTCACGACGCCCTCGCCCGGCAGGCCTTTCGCAAAGACGAGCTTGTTGTCGACGATGACGTCTGCGGCGACCTTGTACTTGACCGTATCGCCGACCTTGATGTTCTTCGTGTTCACGGGCGTGACGAGCGCGATCTTGACGAGCGTGTTCGCCGGGACATGGACCGCCTCCATCGGCAGGTCCGCCGAGCCGAACGAGAGCTTCGATAGCTCCGCGATGCGCTTCTTGTACGTGCCGGCGCTCGTCTTGCCTGCGAGATCGATCTCCATGTTCGCCACGCGGCTTTCGACGGACTCCATGCTCGTCTCATGGCTGACATTCCACTCGAGCGCATTGAGCTCCGCGAGGATGGACGGCTTCGTGCTGTTCGTGTAGACCTCGTCGTAGAGAGCGTCGACGCGTGCCATCATGCTGACGCCGGTGCGGTGCGTGCCATCGTAGTCCTTCTCCAGCTTGTCGAGGCGGTCAAGGACGGCGCCCGTCTGCTCCGTCCCATACGTATCCTTTTCCAGGAGCGCCAGCTTGTCCTGCACCGTCTCAGGCGCCGCAGCTGCCGCCATCCCCATCGAGGAAATGAGAAATACCGCGCTGAGGAGCACGGAAAAAAGTTTGCGAAACGTCATCGTTTGCCCTCCATTCTTCATCAGAATCGGCATGGACAGGCCGAAAGTGACCGCCATGCATATCGGTATCTCGTATTATACCATACTTTGCGCGCGTATGGGAAATAGGATTTTCCTACCCGTTTATTAAGGAAGCACTGATTCATTCAGCCGCCCATCTTCACACATCTGCACTGTCCTCTCGTCGTCGACAAATCCGCGGCGTAGCACCACTACGCCTGTGGTTTGTCTCCTAGATAGATACAGCGCATCTGTGTGAATCTGAGCAACTTCATTTTAATCAGTACTTCCTTAGAGCGCAGAAAAAGGCTGCCCCGTGTGGAGCAGCCTGCTGATGGATGAGCTGTTACGAAATCATCTAAACCATCGTCTCCGGGTGGAACACCTCGTCGAACTTCTCCGCCGTCAGGAAGCCAAGCGCGACGCACGCCTCCTTCAGCGAGATATTCTCGTCAAATGCCTTGTGCGCCGTCTTTGCCGCATTCTCATAGCCGATGTACGGATTGAGCGCCGTGACGAGCATGAGCGAGCGGTGCAGATTCTCGTGCATCTTCTCGCGGTTTGCCTTGAGCCCCTGCACGCAGCGCAGGTCAAAGGAGCGCAGCGAGTCGGCGAGCAGGCGGACGGATTGGAGGAAATTGTAGATCGTGACGGGCATGAACACATTGAGCTCGAAGTTGCCCTGCGATGCCGCAATGCCGACGGCCGTATCGTTCGCCATGACCTGCACGGCGACCATCGTGACCGACTCGCACTGCGTCGGGTTGACCTTGCCCGGCATGATGGAACTGCCTGGCTCATTCGCGGGAATCTGGATCTCGCCGAGCCCGCAGCGCGGACCGCTCGCGAGCCAGCGGATGTCGTTCGCGATCTTCATCATATTCGCCGCAAGCCCCTTGAGCGCGCCGTGCGCGAATACCATTTCATCCTTGCTCGAGAGCGCGTGGAACTTATTCGGCGCCGTGACGAAGTCCAGCCCCGTGAGGTCGCTGATCATGCGCGCGGCCTCCTCGGCAAAGCCCTTCGGTGCATTCAGCCCCGTGCCGACGGCCGTGCCGCCGAGCGCGAGCTGCTTTAGGAACGGGAGCGTCGCCTCGATCATCGCGCGCGACTCCGTCAGCATGGCGCGCCAGCCGCTGATCTCCTGCGAGAACGAGATCGGCACGGCGTCCTGCAGATGCGTGCGCCCCGTCTTGACGATGCCCTCGTTCTCCTCGATGAGGCGCGCGAAGGTCGCGGCGAGCGCGTCGATGCTCGGCAGCAGCGTGTCCTCGATGGCGACGACGGCGGCGATATGCATGGCCGTCGGGAAGGTGTCATTCGAGCTCTGCGACATATTGCAATCGTCGTTGGGATGCAGAATCTTCTCGCCCGCAATCTCGTTGCCGCGGTTCGCGATGACCTCGTTGACGTTCATGTTCGACTGCGTGCCGCTGCCCGTCTGCCAGACGGAGAGCGGGAAATGACCGTCGAGCTTCCCGTCTAAGATCTCGTCGCACACCTTTGCAATCGCCACGCGTTTCTTCTCGTCCAGCCGCCCCAGCTTGTGATTGGCGAACGCCGCGCCCTTCTTCAGAATCGCAAAGGCGCGAATGACCTCGCGCGGGATCGTCTCCGTCCCGATGGGAAAATTCTCATGGCTGCGCTGCGTCTGCGCGCCCCAGTAGCGGTCGGCAGGCACGCGCACCTCGCCGAGCGAATCGTGTTCGACTTTGTACTCCATCTTGTCTCCTCCTCTGCTTCTTTGTATCTTCATTCGGACTGAACTTTCACTTGCTCTTTCCTTGGTTGGCGACGGCCTCCATCTTCGCCTTCAGCGCCTCCTGGTCGCCGAGGTAGTAATGGCGGACGACGCGGAAGGCGTCATCGAACTCATAGACGAGCGGCACGCCCGTCGGGATGTTGACGGCGACGATCTCCTCCGGCGTAAGCCCGTCGAGATGCTTCACGAGCGCGCGCAGGGAGTTTCCGTGCGCGGCGACGAGGACGCGGCGGCCGGCCTTCATGTCCTTCTCAATCGTCTCCTTGTAGTAGGGCACGACGCGCTCGATCGTCGTCGCAAGGCTCTCGGCGAGCGGCAGCGCGTCCTTCGCGACATCGCGGTAGGCGGGATGCTTCTGCGGGGCGCGCTCGTCGTCCGGCGTGAGCGCAGGCGGCTTCACATCGAAGGAGCGGCGCCAGATCTTCACCTGTTCCTCGCCGTACTTCGCCGCCGTCTCCGCCTTGTTGAGCCCTTGGAGCGCACCGTAGTGGCGCTCGTTGAGCTTCCAAGACTTGTGCACGGGCAGGAAGTCCCGATCCATGACGTCGAGCACATGGCCGAGCGTATGGATCGCGCGCTTCAGGTACGACGTATAGCACACATCGAAGTCGAAGCCCTCGTCCTTTAGAAGCTGACCGCCCTGCTTGGCCTCCGCGCGCCCCTGTGCGCTGAGATCGACGTCGGTCCAGCCCGTGAAGAGGTTCAGCTTGTTCCATTCACTTTCACCGTGTCGCAAGAGTACGAGTTGATACATGGTAAATCCCCCTTTTCTTTTCTCTATACGACAAGTATAGTTATTCTCAATAAAGAAATCAAGGAAAATATATTCTCCATCCGTATTTCCTTAAGGAAGCACGGATTCATTCCGCATTCCCCTTATGGCTGATGGGACGCCTCGTATAGGCTCACCTTTGTCTCATCTTGATGACGCTCGGCGGGCTCGGGGTGGATGATGATGTCGAATGTGCCGAACTCCGCGCGGATTTTCTCCTCGAGCTCGTCGCAGATCGCGTGAACCTGCGCAAGGGGCATCGTGCCGTCAAAGAGGACGTGGACGTCGAGGAGCTTGTATGCGCCGGAGCGGCGCGTGCGCAGGCAGTGGCAGTCGCGCACCTCCGGCACGCTCTCGATGAGGAACATGATGCGCGCCTCCTCATCTGCCGGCAAGCTCGCGTCCGTCAGCTCCATCGCCGACTCGCGCACCATGCGCCAGCCCGCGCGGAAGATGATACCCGCGACGAAAATCGCAATGACGGGATCGAGCCATGCCCAGCCCGTCAGCTGCATGAGCGCGAGGCCGAGGAGCACGCCGACCGACGTCCATATATCGGACTGCAGGTGAAGCCCGTCTGCCTCCAAGGCCTGCGAGCCCGTCTGCTTCGCGACGGAGATAAGGCGGCGCGATACAAGATAATTAACACCAATCGAAACGAGCATGATCGCGATGCCGTACTCCAAGAACTCCGGCACGGCCGTCTCGCCGAATTTCTCCGCCGATTCGTAGAGGATGCCAAGCGCCGCGCCGACGATGAGGACGGCCTCGACGGCAGCCGACAGGTTCTCAAATTTCCCGTGGCCATAGTCGTGCTCCTGGTCGGGCGGGACGGTAGACTTGCGCACCGCCCAGAAGGCGATGAGCGCCGCGACGAGGTCGACGCCGGAGTGAAGCGCCTCCGAGATGAGGCTGACCGCGCCGACGGAAAAGCCGACGACGAGCTTCAGCACGACGAGGAGCGTATTCGAGCCAATCGAGAGCCATGCCACGCGCTTTTTCAGCGCATCCGTTTCAGACATATTATCATTCCCTTTATGCTATATACACAGAGAGCGGGCAAATGCCCGCTCTAATATATGCGATTGGAGATGCCTTTAGCGGCGCGGCCGCGCCCGCATGATGAAATCGACGATTTCCTTCATCGGCGAGGAAGGCCCGTAGCGGCGCGGCAGCTCGACGGCGGCGCTCTTTTCGAGCGTCTCCTTCGTGTCGTACGCCTGCACCTCCGATGCCATGATGCGATACGTCGACTTCGCGGGATCGAACTGCATCGCGTAGAGGTAGCGGCGATTGTCATCGGCGCGCACGACGGAAACGCGCGCGTAGATGTACGTCACGGGCGTATCGCCCTCTTTCGTACTCTCGTACGAGACAGAGTCTATATCGGCATAATACCCCGTCGCCCCATTCGCGTCGACGAACTCCATATCTTCCGCAAGGCAAGTCCCCGTCATCAGCAGCAAAAAGAGCGCCACAAGGCAAAAACGGCTCCGAAAGCCTCTCATGGTCATCCACATCTCCTATTCAAACTTCGACCTATTATACTGCCTTATTATACGTCGCCCGCCGAACTGCGTCAAGATTTCCCAAAGGCAGGATTCCTATTGAGATTTATTCTAGAATAGGCTAAAATACAAAGGTGAACACCAACGAACCTGTCGAAACAGAAGGAGGAAACGACACATGAAACAGAACCATCTTGCGCTCGCCCTTGCCGCGCTCTTTTCCATCGCAGCAGCAGGGTGCGGGGGCGCAGACCAAGCGTCAAGCACGTCCAGCGCCCCCGCATCCAGTTCGTCCAGTGCAGCGGAGCAAGGTTCAGCCGCAAAAAGCGCCCCGTTTGACCTTGCGGCGGCAAAGGACGGGACGTACACGGCGGAGTCGAGCAAGAACGAGAAACGCGGCCTGGGCAAGATCGAGCTGACCATCCGCGACCACAAGATCGTGGCGGCAACCTATACGGGAATCGATCGGAACGGAAAAATCAAGACAGAAGACTACGGCAAGCAGGACGGCCAGATCAAGGACGAACAGCACTACCGCAAGGCGCAGATAGCATTCAAGGCGCATCAAGCCTATGCCGATCAGCTTGTCGAACGCCAGAGCTTGGAGAAAGTAGACGCAATCGCAGGCGCGACCGTCGTGTACGACCAATTCCGCGAAGCGGCAACAAAGGCGGTCACGGAAGCGAGCAAGTAGACGGTTACGCACGATATACTGGCAGACTACTTCAAGGAAATAATGCAATAAAAAGACCTCCCTTTCCCCGAAAAAACGGGGAAGGGGAGGTCTTTTGGACGTTGCAAGTCTTAGTGGTTGAAGATGTTCTTGAGCGCCTGCTTGTTGACGTCGCGGTTCAGCTGGGCGAGGTATGTCGTCAGCTTGATGTTCTTCGGGCAGACCTCGACGCAGTTCTGGCTGTTGCCGCAGCTCGTGATGCCGCCCTTTTCCATGAGGGCGTTCAGGCGCTTCGGCGCGTCGAACTTTCCGAGCGGATGCAGGTTGAAGAGGTATGCCTGCACCGTTGGCGCCGGGCCGATGAAGTCGGACTGCGGGCCGACGTTCGGGCACGCTTCAAGGCAGCAGCCGCACGTCATGCAGTGCGAGATCTCGTATGCCGTCTGCGCCGTGTACGGGTTCTGCGACGGCGCGTCCTTGCTCTCCCACGAGCCATCGACGGCGACCCAGCCCTGGATGCGCTTGAGGCTCTCGAACATGACGGAGCGGTCGATGAGGAGATCGCGGATGACCGGGAACGTGCGCGCTGGCGCGAGGTGGATTGGCTGGTCGAGCTTGTCGACGAGCGAGCAGCACGCCTGTCGCGCCTTGCCGTTGATGACCATCATGCACGCGCCGCAGACCTTTTCAAGGCAGTTGCACTCCCATACGACGGGGGCGACCTTCTTGCCGTCGACGGTGACGGGGTTCTTCTGAATTTCCATCAGGGCTGCGACGACGTTGAGCCCCGGACGGTAATCGACATCGAACTCCTGCGTGTACGGCTTTTCGTTCGGGCCGTCCTGCCGCTCGATGACGAAACGAATTTTCTTCTGTTCTGCCATTTTTCTTATCCTCCCTCTTATCTCTTATTCTTTCTTCGCTACGGCGTAGTTGCGCAGGCGAGGCTTGATAAGAGAGTGATCAAACTCGCGGTAGGTGACTTCCGGCTCTTCCGTTTCCTTGTTGAAGGAAACGATGGAAGTGCGCATGAAGCGCTCGTCGTCACGCGGCATGAAGACGAGATCGCCATTCTCGTCGAGCTTGCGCTTGCCGTTCTCGAGGACGATCTTCGCGTGCGCGCCGCGCGACTCGTCGCGCAGGAGCGCCGCCTTCGTGATGGCCATCGCATAGATGATCATGTTGCGGAGCTGGCGGACGAACATCGCTTCCTGGTTCGCCCACGTGCCGTGATCCGTGACACCGATCGAATCCCAGCGCCTCAGGATGCCCTTGAGCTCCTTGAGGCACTCGGCCAGTCCGTTGTTGTCGCGCTCGACTGAGACGTACTTGTACATGATGTCGCCAAGCTCATGGTGCAGGCGGTGCGCATTTTCCGTGCCGTTCATCGCACGGATGCGGTCGAATTCCTCGGCGCACTCCTTGCGCGCCGCCTCCATCTCCTCCGGCGTGAGCGCATCGCCGAGCTCGCCGGAACGTGCGAGGCGCAGGCTCTCAGGGCCGGCGACGACGCCCGAATACGTTGCCGAAAGCAGCGAGTTCGCGCCGAGGCGGTTTGCGCCGTGGTACTGGTAATCGCACTCGCCGGCTGCCATGAGGCCAGGGATGTTCGTATGATGCTTCGTATCGACCCAGATGCCGCCCATCGAGTAGTGAATCGACGGAAAGATCTCCATCGGGACTTTGCGCGGGTCTTCGCCGACGAAGTCGTTGTACATCTCGAGGATGCCGCCGAGCTTGCGCTCGAGGTAGTCGGCGGGGATATGCGAGAGGTCGAGGTAGACGCGGTTCGGATTCGTCATGCCGAGCCCCATGTGGACGACGACCTTGTAGATCGCGCGCGATGCGACGTCACGCGGGACGAGGTTGCCGTATGCGGGGTACATATCCTCGAGGAAGTACCAGCGCTCCTTCTCGCCCGTCTGCGGGTTCTTGCGGTAGACCCAGACACGTCCGCCCTCGCCGCGGCAAGCCTCGCTCATCAGGCGGTTCTTGTCCGAGCCGGGGATTGCCGTCGGATGGATCTGCAGAAACTCCGGATTGCCGATCTCCGCGCCCTGCTGGTATGCTGCGCTTACGGCAGAGCCGTTGCAGATCGTCGACGCCGTGCAGCGGCCGTAGACCTGGCCGGGGCCGCCCGTCGCAAGGATGACGACGTCCGCGGAAAACGACTTGATCTCGTTCGAGTTCATGTTCTGCGCGACGATGCCGCGGCAGATGCCCTGCTTGTTCTTGATGATCTTGATGAACTCCCAGAACTCGTACTTTTTGACCGTGCCCTTCGTCTCCCAGCGGCGGACCTGCTCGTCGAGCGCGTAGAGGAGCTGCTGCCCCGTCGTCGAGCCGGCGAAGACGGTGCGCTTATTCTTCTGCCCGCCGAAATTGCGCAGGTCGAGCGTGCCCTCGGACGTGCGCGTGAAGGGGACACCCATGCGGTCGAACATCTTGACGAGCTTCGGCGCCATCTCGACCATACCCTTGACTGCGCCTTGGTCGGCGAGGAAGTCGCCGCCGTAGACGGTGTCGTCGAAGTGCTCATAGATCGAGTCGTGCTCGCCCTTCGTGTCCATGCAGGCATTCATGCCGCCCTGTGCGCAGAGCGAGTGCGAGCGCTTTACGGGGCAGTAAGAGAAGAGGTCGACCGAGCTGCCGTCCTCGCAGATCTTAAGCGTTGCCATGAGGCCTGCGAGGCCGCCGCCCACGATAATGATTTTTGCTGGTTTTTTAGCCATTGCTTTGCTCCTTTTCTCTTCTTACATGAAGTAGCTGCCCATGAATGCGAGCGTCGCGAGGCAGAGGACAGCGCAGAGGCACATGCTCAGGACGTTGATGACGGTCTGGATGCGCGGCCCCTTGGCGATGCCCCACGTCATGCAGAACGTCGTGATGCCGTTCGTAAAGTGGAAGATCGCGGCAAACATGCCGAGGATGTAGAGAACCGTGAACACGGGATGCGCGGTGAAGTACGTCTGAAGCAGCTCGTAAGAGATCGGCGTTCCCGTAATGCCCTTCACGAAGATGCGCAGGTAGAAGACGTGCCAGATGAGGAATACGACGAGATACCATGCCGTCCAGCGCTGCAGCGCAAACTGCCAGTTGCGGACGTAGCCGTAGCTCGACGGGTTGTTCTTCGCCTGCAGGGCGATGTAGATGCCGTAGATGGCATGGAAGAGGAGCGGCACGGCGACGAGCGTGATCTCAATGCCGACGAAAATCGGATGCGGGATCTTCTCCATCATCGCGAGCTGGCCATTTAGGACATTCGGTCCAAGGATGGCCGTCGAGTTCGTGAAGATGTGCTCCATGAGGAACGCTCCCAGCGCCAGAAGCCCGATGAGGGAATGCAGGCGGCGCAGGTAAAAAGTAGTATGAAACATGCTAAACCTCCTATCGGTAAGCTGTAATCCGCAAGGAAGCGTTCCGCCAAAGGGTGAAACGCTTCCGCCTATATCCGCGCGAGGGGATCAATACCCCTTCAGCGTCCGATACTTCTGCTGGTTCTCCTCGTAGAGGTTTCTGCCCTCCGAGTCGATGACGACGATTGCGGGGAAGTCCTCGACCGTGAGGCGCGCGACCGCCTCAGGGCCGAGCTCCGGGTAGGCGAGGACTTCGTATTTCTTGACCGACTTTGCGATGAGCGCCGCCGCGCCGCCGACGGCGGCAAAGTATGTCACGCCGTTCTTCTTCATCGACTCGACGACTTCCTTCGAGCGCGAGCCCTTGCCGATCATGCCCTTGATGCCCTGCTCGAGCATCGTCGGCGTGTAGGCGTCCATGCGGCCGGACGTCGTCGGGCCGCACGAGCCAATCGGGTCGCCCGGCTTCGCCGGCGTAGGTCCTAGATAGTAGACCATCTGATTGGTCCAGTCGACGGGAAGCTTCTCGCCGTTTGCGAGCGCCTCGCACATGCGCTTGTGCGCCGCGTCGCGCGCCGCGATGATCTCGCCCGAAATCAGGACGTTGTCGCCGATCTTGAATTTGCGGCTCATTTCCTCCGTAAAGGGCGTATGGATGCGAATCGGTTCTGCCATGATATGTTCCTCCTACCTGCGTGATTAAAGCGTGCGCGAAGCGTGGCGCATCGCATGGCAGCAGATCGTCACGGCGACGGGGAGACCAGCAATATGCGTCGGACCCCACTCGGTGTTGACGGCGAGCGCGGACGTCGTGCCGCCGAGCTGCGGGCCGATGCCCGTCTGGTTGATGAGCGCTAGGAGCTCCTCTTCGAGCTTTGCATACTCCGGCATGGGGTTGCGCTCGTCGATGGAGCGCGTCAGCGCCTTCTTCGAGAGCAGCGCCGCGCGGTCCATCGTGCCGCCGATGCCGACGCCAACGACCATCGGCGGGCAGGGGTTCATGCTCGCGTGGAGGATGATCTCCATGACGGCCTTCTTCACGCCCTCGACGCCGTCTGCGGGAACGAGCATCTTGACGCCCGACTTGTTCTCCGAGCCAAAGCCCTTCGGCGCAATCGTGATCTTGAGCTTGTCGCCCGGCACGATCTGCGTGTAGATGACGCCCGGCGTGTTGTTCTTCGTGTTGACGCGGTTAAAGAGCGGCTCGGCGACGACGGACTTCCGAAGGTAGCCCTCCGTGTAGCCCTTGGCAATGCCGTCGTTGATCGCCTCTTCGAGATCGCCGCCCGTGACGTGGAGATCCTGCCCGACCTCCAAAAAGACGATCGTCATGCCCGTGTCCTGGCAGTACGGGCGATCCTCGGCGCGCGCGATCTCCGCGTTCTTGATGATCTGGTCGAGCACGGCCTGCCCGACGGGCGACTCCTCCGTCGCACGCCCGCGCTTCAAGGCGTCGTAAACGTCCTTTGGCAGGTAGTAAGCCGCTTCCTTGCACATCTGCGCCACGGTTTCCGTGATCTGTTTTGCGTCTAGCTCTCGCAAAATAATCCCTCCTATAAATTTTACTTATTGCTTTATGTTATCATAACATAAAGCAATCCCGCTTTCAAGCACGAAAAAAGGACGGCAAATCCATACGAAAGATGAACCCCGTTCAGTTTTTCACAAGATGAAACCGATTGACACGTGACTTCAGTCACATCGTCCTCGCTTATTATATTATGGACATAAAAAAAAATTCCTGCCTGCCGGCAGAAATTTTTAACCAAATCCTGTCCCAAAAAGGCTTATCGCGGCAGCCGGATGAGCTGCACCGCGGGCGGTGCTCCTTTTGCGAGTTCCACGACCATAAACGAGCCTTCCGCCGCGTCGCGCGGGCGCGCCACGCTGCCGGGGTTGAGCACTGTGACGTCCGCCGACGACAGGCATTCGGCGACGTGCGTATGGCCGTAGACGGCGATGTCCGCCCCCGCCGCGCGCGCCGCCTCTATGAGCCTATCGCGCCCGTACTGCACGCCGTAGATATGGCCGTGCGTGAGGAAGATGCGGTGTCCCGCGAGCGCTGCGATCTCCTCGTCACGCACGCGCGGGCTCGGCCAGTCGCCGTTGCCCGCGACGCGGTGGACGGGCACGCCCGCGAGCATTGCGAGATAGTCCGCATCGGGTGCGAGATCGCCCGCGTGAAGCCACGCCTCGACGCCCTTTGCCGCCTCATGCGCGAGCATCGTTTCAAGCGCGTGCATATCGCCGTGGCTGTCGCTTACGAGTCCGATTTTCACAGGCTCATCCTCCTCGCCAAATAATCCTGCACCTTCATCACCATGAGGCGAAGCGCCGCGCCGCGGTGGCTGATGCGGATCTTCTCGCCGAGGACGAGCTCCGCCATCGAGCGCCCCATGCAGGCATCGGGGTAAAAGTACGGGTCGTAGCCGAAGCCGCCCGTGCCGCGCCGCGCGCGGCGCACGAGCCCCTCGCACGAGCCAAGCGACTGGAACTCCTCGCCGTCGGGCGCGGAAAACGCGAGCGCACAGCGGTATGCCGCGCGCGACTGCGCCGCCCCGACACGCGCGAGCTCGGCGCAGAGCTTCGCGTTGTTCGCCGCATCGTCGCCGTGCACGCCCGCATAGCGCGCCGAGTAGATGCCCGGCGCGCCGCCTAATGCCTCGACCTCAAGGCCGCTGTCGTCGGCAATGCAGATCGCGCCCGTCACCTCGCGGTAGAAGCGCGCCTTTTGCTTCGCGTTCTCTAGGAACGTCTCGCCGTCCTCGACGGCGTCGGGCAGGTCGCCGAACGCGGCGAGCGAGACGACCTCCACGGGCAGATGGGAAAGCGCCTCGCGCATCTCCGCCACCTTGCCCTCATTCTTTGTCGCTATGACGATCTGTTCCATCTTACCCCTCTCTCCCCACGAGCCAGACGCGCTGCCCGCCGAGAACGTCCTTCTGCTCGGAAATGAGCTCGCGGCAGCCCTTTTCGCCAAGGCGCAGCAGGCTCGAAAGCTCCTCATGCGAGAACGGACGCCCCTCGCCTGTCCCCTGCACCTCGACGAACTTGCCCGCGCCCGTCATGACGACATTCATATCGACAATCGCGGACGAATCCTCCTCGTAGTCGAGATCGAGGATCGGCGTGCCGTCCCTTGCGATGCCAACGCTGACCGCCGCGAGAAAGTCGCGGACGGGAAAAACGCCGCCCTTCTTATAGAAGCTCGCGCACGCCTCGACGAGCGCGACGAACGCGCCCGTGATCGACGCCGTGCGCGTGCCGCCGTCCGCCTCGATGACGTCACAGTCGATGAGGATCGTGCGCTCGCCGAGCGCACGCGTGTCGACGACGGATCGCAGGCTGCGCCCGATGAGGCGCTCGATCTCATGCGTGCGCCCCGACTGGCGGCCGCGCACCGCCTCGCGCGCCGTCCGCGTCCCCGTCGCGCTCGGCAGGAGTGCGTACTCCGCCGCGATCCAGCCCTCGCCCGTGCCGCGCAGGAAATGCGGCACGCGATCCTCGACGGAGGCGGCGCAAATCACCTTCGTGCCGCCCGTCTCAATCAGCACCGAGCCAGCAGGGCCGCGCTGGAAATGGCGCTGCATGATGCAGGGGCGCTTTGCGTCCTCTGCACGATGATACCGTCTCGTCATGTCAGCCCTGCTTCTCCTGATACTGGCGGTAATGCTTCAAAATGCAGATCGGCGTCTTCTGGCTCGCGTTGCCGAAGGGGTTGTCAAGCAGGAGCTTCGCCGCAAGCTCGCCGTCCGTCCCGTCCGTCACGCCGACGACGCGGCTGCGCTTCAGGTCATTGACGTCGGCGATCATCGCGCCAAAGCAGCCAAGGCGCTCCTTGATCTTCGCCACGACCGCATTCGGCTCGGCCGGCCCGTAGACAATGCACTTGTCAAACGGCGGCATCGTGCCCGTCACGTCGTCGATGAGCGCCGTCTGCTCGCCGCCCCACTTGTAGAAAAGCCCGCTCTGCCCGACGAGCTTGCCGAAAAAGCCCGCCACGAGCGCAAATGCGACGCGCCACTTCCCCTCGACGTCCATGAGCGATTGCATCCCGTGCGGCGAAGCGAGGCTGCCGTAGTCGGGAATGAATCGGCAGCAATACTGCGCAACGCCCGAGATCGTCAGATCCTCCGGGCGCACATAGCGCCCCTGCGTGATCGCGACGACGCTCTCCGCACAGCAGATGAGATCGTCTGGGCCAATCTTGTCCTTCGTATAGCGCTCAATCGCGTCGACGATGTCGTCCTTTTCCGTCAGGATGCGCGTCGGCACGGGAATGCGTTCGATTTGATTCATAGTTTCCATGCGACTGCCTCCTTAATCCTCTGCGAGCGTGACGCCTGCAAGCGCGGCGAGCTCCTCGGCGCTGAGCACGAGGCGCACCTTGCGGTAGTGGCAAGGCGTGCGCCCCGTCTCCATCCAAATGAAATCCATCGGCAGGTCGACCATGTGCGAAAGCGCTTCGTCGAGCGTCATGCCTTTGCGCGGCATGAGCATGACCTTCGCGTAGACATTCAGTGTGTCCTCGCCGCGCGCATAGCCCTTCTTCTCCACGATGACCGCCTCGAAGTAGTCGTCCTCGCGCACCTCGCCCTCGCGCTCCGCCTTGCCGCGCACCTCGATCCCCGCGTACTGCTCATACGGCAGCTGCGGGCGGACGAATGCGTCCATCAGCGTCGCGCACGACGTTCCCTCATTATGAAAGACGAGTTTCTTCGCGAGCACGATGCGCTCCGCCGTCTTTTCCTCGACCGCAAAAGGTGCCGTCGTATCGACGCGCACGTCCTCCTTGCCGCAGAAGCGAAGCAGGAGCTTCCCGATGACGATGACGGCAAGGATGATCGCAAGAATCACATCAATGACAAAAAGCAAAGCCAAATCCCCCTATTTCTCTGTTTCCAGCCAGTCCGCCTCGTCCTCCATGGCGAGGGCGAGCTTCGTATAGTACTTCTCGGGCAGGCGGCAAATCTTTCCCGTGTCCTTATGCGTGAATACGTTCTGCGTGAAGCCGCGCACCATGAGCTCCCCCGTCGCCTTGTTGAAGACGCGGTAGGTGAATGCCATCTTCGCCTTCGTCAGCTGGCTGCCGCGCGTCTCGATGCAGACCGTGTCGTCGAAGCGCCCCGGCGCGAGGTAGCGCGCGCGCACCTCCGTAATCGGAAAGACGTAGCCGTCCTGCATGAGCGCCTCAAGCGTGATGCCGTACTTCCGCAGATACTCGACGCGCCCCTCCTCGAACCAACGAATGTAATTCGCATGGTGGACGACCGCCATCGCGTCCGTGTCGTAAAAATTCACATGGTGCTCCGTGATGACCGGCAAGAAAACCGCCTCCTTTGCAAGATGAACGATCCAAGGGACTTCCTTGAATCAGCACTTCCCTAGCCTAGACCAAAACGGCGGCAAAGTCAAGACGCCACGCACAGGAGAATCGTTACGCCGTCTTTTCCCTGACCATTTCATCAATATCCGCAAACGCATTTTCCAAGCGTTCCATATGATACATTTCATACATATCGTAGATAAAGTCTGTCAAATCGAGTTTATCCCACTGCGCCAGCACCTGCTTTGCAGAAGTTTCTTTATATTCCGCGTACCGCTCCAACAGGTAGATGAAAAACGTCATTTCCTTAGTCACAAGCCTCACTCCTAAGATAGACCGACTGACGCGGATCGCCGCTGATCTGCTCAACCTCCCACATATCGAAAATCGCCGCCGGACCGAACTGCCACATTTCGAGTGCAGCATCCGCCATCATATCGAAGGTCTTTGACTGCAGATATTTCCGCAAGGCTGACATCTGCGACAGCCCATATTTCTCCGCAATCAGCTTGGCAACCTCGGAATCATAATAATCCATGATCTCAGGCGATGTATACGTCATGGCTCTATCACCTCTTGGAATACGAAACAGGCAAGCGACCGTTCCGTCTTAAATGCGTACTGGTCTTTCAGCTTTTGCGGCAACAGGCGGCGAATCGCCTCTTCTTCGGTATACGCACCTTTCATGTAAAGATTCAGAACAGGCATCGTATTATCATTTGCCACAGGACCTGCGACTACATCCCAATCGTCGCCAGCGAACTCGTTCTTGCGGTTTGCGCTGATATAGCGCAGCCAATCCGCATCGGGCTTCTCGTAGCGCATGACGTGAAGCTTGCTGTATGCCACATCATCGACGCGATAAACCGATACATACGGCTTGCCCGACCGACGGCGTTTCGCCGTCAATCCAGCCCACTTAGCAGCTTGCTCGTAGTCCGATGTCAGATAAAATCCCGCTCCGAAATCCAAAGCCCGCGCCTTCGGCAACAGTCTAGGCCTACGCACGATAACGTTGCTTCCGTGATACAACAGCATAGTTGTCAGCCCCCTAGAATCCTAAGTGCTTGGACGCTTCACAGATATTCCTCAAACCGTTCCATGTCGAGCACCTTGACGTTTTTCCCTTGTATGGAGAACAGTCCGTCCTTCTGCATCGCGCCGAGCTCGCGCGAGAGGGAGGGGCGCGTGACGGCGAGGTAGGCGGCGAGGTATTCGCGCGTCGCCATGAGCTCGGCTGTGCCGTCGGGCTTCATGCTCTGGAAGAGGAAGCGCACGATCTTCTCGCGCAGCGAGCCGCTCGCGAGCACCTTGATGCGCCCGTGCATGAAATACGCCTTCTTCGCGAAGATGCGCATGAGGTTGCGCTGGACGAGGAGCGCGCTGCGCGTCATTCCCGCCTTGTCAATCGTGAAGTAGTCGCTCGCGATCATCAGGACGTCGGAGTCCTGCGCCGCCTCGACGTAGATGTCGTACGGCTGGCCGAGGATGTTGTAGACCTCGCCGAACATATCGCCCGGCTCGTTGACCTCGGAGATGAATATGCGCCGTCCCGAAAAGGTGTCCTTCAAAATATGGACTTCGCCGCTGAGGTGGATGTAGAGATACTGCGGCGTATCGCCGTCGTGAAAGAGGATCTCCCCGCGCGTATAATGCTGGCGATGCACCTTGCTCGACGCGAGGAGCTCCGCGATCTCATCGTCATTCATGCCCGCCGTCAGCATACTGCATTTCAGCACGTCGGCGACGGATGCCGACGCCCCCGCGCAGCTGCAGCCGCGCTCTTTCCCCATCATGGCTGCGCCTCGAGGATGCCGCGGCGGACGAGGTAGGCATAGATGCCGTCCGCCTCGTTCGTCGCGGTCACATGGCGCGCCCGCGCGCGGATCGCCTCTGGCGCGTTGCCCATCACGACGCTCTCCGGGATCGCGTCGAGCATTTCGAGGTCGTTGTAGTTGTCGCCAAAGGCGATTGCCGACCCGCGCGCAAGCCCGTAATGCGCGAGGAGCACGTCGATGCCGCGCGCCTTGGACACCGTCTTTTCCATGATCTCGATAAGGTGGGGCGCGGAGCGCACGACGCAGAGTGCGGGAAGCGCCGCCACAAGCTCCTCACGCAGGCGCGCGCAGTCCTTTGGCGCGCACATGACGAGAAGCTTATGCGAGAGCGTGCCGCCCGCGAGCGCCGCCTCCAAGTCCGCCACCTCCGCGCGCGCCTGCGTGATGTCCATTTCGTGCTGCACCTGCGCGTCGAGCACGGGAACGAGCCACCGATGCCCTGCGTAGTAGTTCACCGTGACTGCCGTGCCGTAGGGCGCGAGCACGCCGAGTGCCGCGCGCGTGTCCGCCTCCGCCATGCGCACGCTCGCAAGCTCCTCGCCCGCCTCGGTCAGCACGAATGCGCCGCTGTACGCGATAATGGGCGCCACGATCCCGATTTCGCGCAGGATCGGCGCAATCGCCTCCGGCATACGCGCCGACACGGGGACGAAGCGGATGCCCTTCTTTACGAGCGCGCGGACTGCATACGCCGTGCGCTCCGTTACGCGCTTGTCGTCCGTCAGGAGCGTGCCATCTATATCGGAAAAAACGATTCGGACTGCCATAATTCTCCCCTTTCTACGAGAAGAAAAAACGCGCGCAAAAAGCGCGCGCCCCCGTCACGAGCGGACGAGAATCTTTTCGATCTCGACGACGTACATCGTATGGTAGTCATCGTCGTACCACTTTTCGTCGCACGACTTGTCGATAAAGCACGCCGGGTCGAGCGGCTGTGCGTAGAGCTTCCGGCACTGCATCGTCACGCGCGCCTCGTCGAACGTCGTATAGCCTCCCTCGTGATGAGCGGTCAGCCCCGCCTTTGCAATCTTGTCCTCCGTGCGCCCCGACACCGTGCCGAAGTAGCTCATCATCTTGCGGCGATCCTCTGGGAACACCGAGAGCGTCAGCACATCTGCCTTGTCGACGAACTCCTTCGTGTAGCGGGTCGGACGGATGAAGATGAACGCGACGTTCTTGCCCCAGAGCACGCCCATGCCGCCCCACGACGCCGTCATTGCGTTTGCCTTGCCGTCCGCTTCAGCCGCGACGAGAAGCCATTCCTTGCCAATGAGCTGAAACGGGCTTTCCGTGAACGCCGTCGCTTCGATTTCCTGTACTGCCATACGAGTCTCCCTCTTTCATTCACTAAATCATTCTCTATGCACAAGATGCACTGACTTATCCACATTGTCCACAGAGATATGCACAGGCAAATGCGCGATTTCCCTAAAAAATCAAGCAAAGCCGAATCTCCTTGTGGATAAGATAATTTTTCTGCCCCACATTTTTGTGGATAACATCTGTATCCTGTGGATAAGTCGTTATCCTTCTTTCAACGCATCGTCGAGCGTATGCCACGCGAGCACGGCGCACTTGACGCGCGCGGGCATATTCGAGACGTTCTGGAGCGCCATGGCGTCCTCCAGCTCTTCAAGTTCCGCCTCGTCGGTGATCTCGCGCTTTATCATGGCGATGAATTTCTTAGCGAGCGCCCTTGCGCGCTCGACCGTCTCGCCGCGCACGAGGTCGATCATGATATCCGTCGACGCCTGCGAGATCGCGCAGCCGACGCCTGCAAACGCCGCGTCCTTCACGATGCCGTTTTCGACCTCTAGGAAGAGCGTGATCTCGTCGCCGCAGCTTGGGTTATGCCCCTTCAGCGAGCACGTCGCGTGCGGCAGCGGGTGCTTGTTTTCCGGATTGCGGCTGTGCTCGCCGATGAGCTCCGTGTAGATGTCCTCAAGCGCCATAGCCGAGCACCCCCCTCACCTTTTTGAGCGCCGCGATCCAGCGGTCGATGTCCGCGCGCGTATTGTAGAAGTAGAAGCTCGCGCGGCAGCTCGCATTCTGCCCCAGATAGCGGTGGAGCGGCTGCGCGCAGTGGTGTCCCGCGCGGATTGCGACGCCATAGCTGTCGAGAATGCTCGCGACGTCGTGCGGATGGACGTCCTTGACATTGAAGGCGATAATGCCCGTCTTGTTGTCCCTGCGCGAGCCGCAGCCGTAAAGCTCGATATACGGGAGCTCGCGAAGCTGCGGCAGCGCGTAGTCGACGAGGTCTTTTTCAATCGCCTCGACGCGCTCAAACGTCAGCTTTTCGAGGTAGTCGATCGCCGCCGTGAGGCCTGCCGCCCCGCCGACGTTCTGCGTGCCCGCCTCGAATTTTGCGGGCAGCTCCGCCCACGTCGTACTTTGCTCCTCGACGTACTCGATCATATCGCCGCCCATGAGGAACGGCGGCATCGCGTCAAGGATCTCGTACCTGCCATACAGCACGCCAATGCCCATCGGCGAGAGCATCTTATGCCCGGAGAACGCGAAGAAGTCCGCGCCGAGCGCCTGCACGTCAACGGCCATGTGCGCGACGCTCTGCGAGCCGTCGACGACGACGACCGCGCCGACTGCGTGCGCCTTTTTAATGATGGTTTTCACGTCATTCTTGAGCCCAAGGACGTTGGAGATCTGCGTCACGGCGACGAGCTTCGTGCGTGCCGTGAGCTTCTGCGCGATATCCGCCTCCGAGAGATTGCCGTCGTCCTCGAGGTAGATGTACGACAGCTTCGCACCCGTCGCCTGCGCGACGTGCTGCCACGGCACGAGGTTGCTGTGGTGCTCGGCAATCGAGATGAGGATCTCGTCGCCCGCCTTGAGGTTCGTCAGCCCGTAGCTGTACGCGACGAGATTCAGCGCCTCGGTCGCATTCTTCGTGAAGATGATCTCCTCCGGCCGCGCGGCGTGGATGAACTGCGCCGTGCGCGCGCGCGCCCGCTCGTAGATCTCCGTCGCCTCGACCGAGAGCGCATACGCGCCGCGGTGCGGGTTCGCGTTGCAGCCGCCGTAGTAGTGGCAGAGAGCCTCGATCACCTGCTCGGGCTTCTGCGTCGTCGCGCCGTTGTCGAGATAGGTGATCTGCTTCCCGTTCATCTTCTGCCCAAGGAGCGGGAAGTCTTTCAAAAATTCCTGTGCGTCAGCCATTCGTAATCCTCCCCTGCAGAAATGCGCCAATCTCTTCGCGCAGCGCTGCATCAGGCACGCGCGCGAGCACGGGCGCAAACGACGCCTCGACGACGAGGCGCTGCGCCTCGGTGAGGTCAAGCCCCCTGCTCATCAGGTAAAAGAGGCGTTCCTCGTCCATCTTGCCGACCGAAACGGCGTGGTGTCCGTCGACGTCCGCCTCATGCGAGAGCATGATCGGCACGCTGCGATTGCGCACGCCGTCGCTGAGCAGGACGACCTCCTCGTTCTCACGCCCGACCGATCCGCCGCTCCCCTCGAGGAAGTCGAGCGTCCCACGGAAAATCTTCTCGGCGTGCCCTTTGAGCGCGCCGCGCACCTGCATATTCGCGTCCGTCTGGCGGCCGCCCTGCTTGATGACGTAGTTGAGGTCAATCTTCTGCGCGCCGTCGCCGAAGTAAAGCCCCCAGACGTCCGCCTTTGCGCCCTCGCCCGCGAGATCGACGTAGAGCTCCGCCGCCGCGTGCGAGCCGCCAACCTCGGCGAGCGTCGCGGCGAACTTCGCACCCTCTGCGGCGCGCACGCGCACGCGGCACGTCACTTCCTCGCCCGCGGGGACGAGCTGCGCGAGCACGAGATGCAGCGCCGCATTTGCCTCGAGGTGCACCTGCACCTCGTAATTGCCGCCCGTGCGGAAGGCGCGGACGAGCTCGTCCTGCTGCCCCGCCTGCACGAGGATCTGCTCATTCTTTATCGTATCGTCTAATTGTGCCGGAGCCGGCAGGTCGTTGACGCCGAGCCAGCGCCACGTCCGCATCGGAATCCGGGAAAAGGTTTTCGTTTCGCGCATCAGCCCATCGTCCCTTCCAGCTCGATATTCACGAGATTGTTCATTTCGACCGCGTATTCCAGCGGGAGTTCCTTCGCAATCGGCTCGACGAAGCCGCGCACGATCATCGCGCGCGCCTCGTCCTCGTCGATGCCGCGGCTCGTGAGGTAGAAAATCGCCTCATCGCTGATGCGCCCGATCTTCGCCTCATGGCCGATGTCGACTTCACTCGCCTCGATGTCCATGACGGGCAGCGTGTCGCTCCTCGACGCGCTGTCGAGCATCAGGGACTCGCAGTTCACGGAGCACTTTGCAAATGGCGCATGCTTCGTGACCTTGACGGCGCTGCGATACGTCGCCTTGCCGCCCGCCTTCGAGATCGTGCGCGTATGGATCGTCGCCGACGTGTGCGGCGCGGCATGGATGACGCTCGCGCCCGTGTCGAGCTCCTGCCCCTTCGAGGCGAACGTCACGCCCGTGAACTCGCAGCGCGCGCCCTCGCCGCGCAGGACGCTGCGCGGATAGAGGCACGAGACGTGTGAGCCAAACGAGCCCGACACCCACTCGATGATGCCGTTCTTGTCGACGAGCGCGCGCTTCGTGTTGAGGTTCATCATATTGCGCGACCAGTTCTCGATCGTCGAGTAGCGCAGGCGCGCGCCCTCTTTGACGAAGAGCTCGACGCACCCCGCATGGAGATTCGTCACATTGTACTTCGGCGCGGAGCACCCCTCGATGAAATGGAGGCTCGCGCCCTTCTCGACGATGATGAGCGTGTGCTCGAACTGCCCCGCGCCCGCCGCATTGAGGCGGAAGTACGACTGGAGCGGGATCTTGACTTCGACGCCTTCTGGGACGTAGACGAACGAGCCGCCCGACCAGACCGCGCCATGGAGCGCCGCAAACTTATGGTCATGCGGCGGCACGAGCGTCATGAAATATTTTTTGACGATGTCCTCGTGCTCCGTGAGCGCCGTCTCCATGTCCGTGTAGACGACACCTTGTTTTACGAGATTGTCCTGTATGCTGTGGTAGACGACCTCCGAGTCGTACTGCGCACCGACGCCCGCGAGGCTCTGCTTCTGCTCCGCCTCCGGGATGCCAAGCCGGTCAAACGTGTTCTTTATATCCGTCGGGACTTCCTGCCAGTTGCCCGTCATCTTCGCATTGGGACGGACGTACGTCACGATCTCGTCCATGTTTAGCGCCGAAATGTCCGGTCCCCACGTCGGAAGCGAGAGCGAGTTGTAGACCGCGAGCGACTTCAGGCGGAAGTCGAGCATCCACTGCGGGTCGTGCTTCTTCGCCGAGATATCGCGGATGACCTCCTCGGTAAGGCCCGACTCCGACTTATACGCGGAGTTATCCGCGTCCTTGATGTCATAGAGCGTGCGCTCGATGTCCTCGACGTACGTCTTTTTCTTCTCTGCCATCGCCCGTCACTCCCCCTGCGCGCCCGCGATATGCGCGAAGCCGTGCGCATTGATGTCCGTGATGAGCGCCGCGCCGCCCTCTTCGACGATGCGCCCGTCCATGAGGACGTGGACGCGGTCGACCGTGAGCTTTTCCAGGATGCGCGCGTTGTGCGTGATGATGAGGCAGGCGTTGTCCGCATTGTGATACCGCGCGACGCCCTCCGAGACAATCTGCACCGCGTCGACGTCGAGCCCGGAATCCGTCTCATCGAGGAGCGCGAGCTTCGGCCCCAGCATCAGAAGCTGCAAGATCTCGTTGCGCTTCTTCTCGCCGCCCGAAAAGCCGACATTCATATAGCGCTCGGCATACTCCGGCTTTATCTTGAGCTCTTCCATCATCGCCTTCAGCTGCTTGCGGAACGGGAGAATCTTGACCTTCTCGCCCGTCACCGCCTGCTTCGCCGAGCGCAGCATATTCTCGACCGTGATGCCGGGGATCTCCTCCGGCGTCTGGAACGAGAGAAAGATGCCCTTCCTCGCGCGCTCGAACGTCTTCGCCTCCGCAATGTCCTCGCCTTCAAAGCGGATCGTGCCGCCCGTGACGGTATACTTCGGATGTCCCATGATGACATTCATCAGCGTCGACTTGCCCGACCCATTCGGACCAAGGATAACATGAACCTCGCCCCTGCCGACGGTCAGCGAAAGCCCTTTGAGGATCTCCTTCCCCTCGACGCCGGCGTGGAGGTCTTTTAGCTCCAAAAGCGTATTTGCCATAACAGATACTCTCCTTGCAACACAATTATAGGAAGAAAGCACGCTCCCACCCGCCTGCTCAAAGCGGTGGATTGAGCTGCGCCCTTAATCCTTATAAAAATACTCGGAATTACGATTTCATTGTAGGGCGAAACAGAAAAAATGTCAATAGATAAACATTATGTATATGTGCTTTCACGATAAAAACACCCCCTAGCATCTGCCGGGGGATGTTTGAACCGAAAACATTATGCCATATTTCGCACCTTATGCTCCAGCGCGAACTGCGCGAAGTCTTTTGATGGCATCGGCTTGCCGAAAAGGAAGCCCTGCCCGTAGTGGCAGCCAACGGAGAGGAGCAGGTCCTCCTGCTCGCGTGTCTCGACGCCCTCCGTGAGCACGCGCATCCCGAGGGAGCGCCCCATCGAGACGACGTGCGCGATGATGTTCTTCGCGCGCTCCGACTTCTCAGCGGCGAGCAGCATCGAGCGGTCGATCTTCATGACGTCCATCGGCAGGTTCTCAAGCATTGCAATCGAGCTGTAGCCCGTGCAGAAGTCGTCCATCGAGAGCCCGTAGCCCATCTCGCGCAGCGCGTCGATGATATGCGAAGCGTTCGCGCGGCTCTCCTTCGTCGAGAAGTCGATGAATGCCGTCTCCGTGATCTCGAGCTCGATTGCGCCCTTCGGCAGGCCGTAGTGGTCGGCGAATTTCTGCATGCGGTCGAGATAGCCGTCCTCGTGGATATGGATGCCCGACTGGTTGACTGAGACGGGCACGATGGGAAGCCCCTCGTCGATCCGCTTTCGCATAGTCGCCATCACCGATTCGAGCATATAGTCGTCGAGCCGTGCGATAAAGCCGTTGCGCTCGAACAGCTCAATGAATGCGCCGGGATTCACGAAGCCGAGCTCCGGGCTGATCCAACGCACGAGCGACTCTGCGCCGACGAGCTCCTGCGTCCGAATGTCGTACTTCGGCTGCAAGTATACCTTGAACTCCTGCTGTTCGAGCGCCTTGTGCATGAGGAGCTCAATCTGCTTGCGCTGGCTGATCTTCGCGTGCAATGCCTCATTATAGATGCCGATCTCGTTCTCTTCCGCCTCCGCATCATTCTGCGCGATGAGCGCATTATCGATGAGCTGCGTCGTCGTGAGCGAGTTTTCTCCCTCGCGCGGGACGGGGCTGATACCGATGCAGAGCTGGATCTGCGTCGCGACTCCGCCGATGTCGAGCACCCGCGTCACATCGAGTATCTTGCGCGCCGCCTGCTCAGCCGAGAGATCTTCCGGCAGGACGCAGAAGACGACGAGGCGCGAGAGCTCCGAATTGACCGCGTGCGCCCGCAGCCACGAATATTCGCGGCGCACCTGCACCGTCCGCCGCAGGAGGCTCGCGATCAGGAGATCCGGCGCATACGTCTCGCGCAGGAGCGCCGTATGCTGCAGGGCAATCGAGAGGATGGCAAGACGCCCTTCATTGCGCTCCTTCTCATAGCGGCGCAGACAGTCCGGCAGCTGCTCGCGAAACCAGCGCAGGTTGTAGAGCCCCGTCTCCTGGTTGACGTAGGCGAGATTCCAGACCCGCTCGCCGTTCTTGCGGCGCACGCGGATGTAATGGAGGAGTCCCATGAGGATGAGCGCGCTGACGCCGAGGATGACGAGCGCCGCCTGCATCGGGTTGCGGTAGATGTAAGCGCGCAAGTCTTTCGGCGAGCCCGAATCGTACATATAGCGGTTGACGATGCCCTGCACCTTCGCGCGATCCATCTGCGTCGCGATCTTGTTCAGGATTCGCAGGAGCATTGGGTCTGCATCGCGGCGCACCGCCATAGATACCTGGTGGCTGAAGGCGACGACGCCATTCGTATAGAGGTCGTAGAAACCACCCTCATGGATCGCGTACTGCACCGCGACGGACTTCGCGAACGTGATGTTCGCCTCACCGTGGCTGACGGCGCGCAGGCATTCCTCATCCGTATCGTAGTAGCGAAGCTGCTCTTTCTTGTACATCTTCTCGATGAACTGCTGGACGTAAAAATGCCCCTTGGCACAGGCGACAATCGGTGTCTCCGGCATCGAGCGGCTGCGCGACACCACGGCGACGTAGTCGATCGTCATATAGGGGAATGTCACGCGGGCGTCATGCGATGCCGCCCAGCTCGAATTCGTGTTGAAATCGAGTATGACATCCGCCTTCCCGTCTGCAAAGTTCTCGAGCACCGCCGTATTCGACCCGCTGTCAACGACCGTAAACGGTATCCCTGCCTCCTGCGACATCTCGGCAGCAACATCGGCAATGACACCTTTATGAACGCCATGTTCAAAATACGTGTACGGCGGCTGTCCGCCCGTCGCGAGCATCGTGATCCCGCCGCGCTCTGCCAGATACTTTTTCTCAGCAGGCGTCAGCGCAATACTTCTGCGTCCAGTGCGGTATGCCGCGTAAAGCGACTCGCGGAACGTCGGATTGTCGACGTGCAGGCGGTACGCGGCTGCATCGAGGCGCTGCATAATAGCGGCATGGTCATGCGTCGTCACAAAGTAGGTGTCGGCGACGAAGAGCTCGAGCCGCATCACGTCATCGTTTTTGCCGCTGCCAAGCGATTCTGTCCCGAGCTGTGCGCTCACCTCATGCGCCTGCCACGCCGCACGAAGCGCCTCTACCGTTGGATAGCCCTGAAGTGCATACACAGGGCGCTCCAAAGACCAGACGCGGCGAATTGCCGTATCGAGTGCGTCCGCGTCAATCATTTTGTCGTAGTAGCCAATCGTCCAAGGGTTCTGCGACGTGCTCTCAAAGCAAAGATCGACCATCGCCTTTGCGACTGGCTGCTCAGAGAAGATCAATCCTTCATGCTTTTTCAGCAGCGGGCCATTTACGACGTTCGCCACGACGTCGGCTATGCCATGCTCGACGTTCCACAAGCACTGCTCCGGCGGACCGGGTATATACACGAAATCGACGCCCATGTAGCCAGACAGCATTTCGAGATAATCGTAGAGCATCCCCTGCGGCATCCCATCGTCTGCCATCATCATGTAGCCCTCGACGGGGACGTAGGCGACGCGAACGACCTCCTTTGCCTGCACCGCGCCCGGGAAGATTGCGCCCATCGCAAAGAGGGCAAGCGCCAGCACCAAGCCGGCCAGTCTGCCCGCCTTGCGATTCGTTTGACTGCTTTTTCCCATACGACGCCCCTCTTCCTTGCCGCGCCAGCAACGCCGGCATCCTTAGCCCGAATGTGATTCCTGCAATTTTATGATAAGTTGTTTAAGTCAATATGTATTGTGGTGTATTCTTCGACAAGCGAAAGAGAGAATCCTTCTGCCGAAACGGCTTTATTTAAGAAAAAATTAAGCTGTTTATCGTCGGTTTATCGCCAAAATCACAGCGAAATTTTCCACCCTTGAAAAAAATCTCTCCATAAGCGATAATAAAGGAATATGAAAGGTCAGTTGCAATTACGATTGATATATAGGAAGGAAGAACTATGGCAACACAGCATCAGTGCAGCTTCTGCAAGCGCGTCATAAACGTGAAAGATCAGTACGACATGCCGATCTACGACCCGAGTACGGGCTTTGCGATCTGCAAGAACTGCATCCGCGAGATCAACCATTTCATCGACGAGCACGAGTCGGAGGCGGCCGAGCAGAAAAAGACGGACTTCGCCGACCAGCTCGACGGCATACTCGCCAAGAACAAGCCGCACATCATCAAGGAATACCTCGACGAATACATCATCAACCAGGACCGCGCGAAGAAAATCCTCTCCGTCGCCGTCTACAATCACTACAAGCGCATGAAGTACGGTCGCGCGAATGAGGACGGCACGGAAATCGAAAAGTCGAACGTCATCATGCTCGGGCCCTCCGGCTGCGGCAAGACGGCGCTCCTCTCGCACCTCTCGAAGCTCCTCGACGTGCCGTTTGCCGTCACCGACGCGTCGAGCCTCACGGAGGCAGGTTTCGTCGGCGCAGACGTAGAAGTCGCCGTACGCAACCTCTACTACGCGGCCGACAAGGACACCGAGCGCGCCGAGCACGGCATCATCTACCTCGACGAGTTCGACAAGATCGCGCGAAAGTCCGGCGCGAACAACTCCATCACTGCCGACCCGGGCCACGAAGGCGTGCAGCAGGCGCTCCTCAAAATGCTCGAGGGCAGCGTCGTCGAATTTACCGCGCGCGGCCAGCGCAAACACCCCGAAGCGCCGACGATCAAAGTCGACACGAAAAACATTCTCTTCATCGTCGGCGGCGCATTCGTCGGCATCGAGGACGTGATCGGGAAGCGCGTCAACAAGAACGCCGCTGCCATCGGCTTCGGCGCGGACGCAAAGGGCGAGGACGAAAAGCCGAAATTCGACGAGCTCATCCATCAGGTGCGCCCGGAGGACCTCATGCAGTACGGCATCATCCCCGAGATCGTCGGCCGCCTGCCCGTCATCTGCACGCTCGAAACCCTCGACGAGGACGCGCTCCTGCGCATCCTCACCGAGCCGAAGAACGCGCCGGTGAAACAGTACGAGAAACTCCTCGCGATGGACAATGTCACGCTCGAATTCGAGGAGGACGCGCTCCGCGCCGTCGCGAAAAAAGCCATCGAGCGCAAGACAGGCGCGCGCAGCCTGAAGGGCATCATCGAGGATGTCATGCTCGACATCATGTTCGACATCCCGAAGAGCAGCGAGCCGCGCAAGGTCATCGTCACCAGGGCGTGCATCGAAGGCGGGGAAAAACCGCGCATCGAACCCATCTGACTCCGAGAATCTATGACGTTCCAATTTCAAGCGCGCAAAAACGCGCACGTCCGTCTTAGGAAGTGCTGATTAAATGAAGTTGCTCAGATTCACACAGATGCGCTGTATCTATCTAGGAGACAAACCACAGGCGTAGTGGTGCTACGCCGCGGATTTGTCGACGACGAGAGGACAGTGCAGATGTGTGAAGATGGGCGGCTGAATTAATCAGTGCTTCCTTAGGGTGTGCGCGTTTTCAAATGCCATGTCTTTCATCCGAGCCGGATGACGCCGGGGTTCGCCACTTTCCAGCCCTTTTCCTTCTTGCGGAACACGGCGGGGATGCGGATATGGATGCCCGCAGCGTCCGCCTGCTCGAAGTTTGATGCAAACGTCTCCTTCATGCCCTTCTTGTCGTGCAGTTCCTGCGTGTAGGTCTGGTTGAGCTTCGGCACGACGGCGTAGTCCGTCGCGCTTCCCGGCACGGGCGACGCCCAGCAGACGGCATCCTTGAGGCTCTGCGTCGACTGGTACTTCGGCATGTGCTGGCTGCTTTCCTGCGTATCGTAGCCGATGCAGACGAGAAGCTCGATCTTCTGCTCCTTGACGAACTTCTCGCAAAGCGCGTCGCGGTTCGCGTCCGTCACCTCGTCAGCGAGTGCATTATACGCGTCGACGAAGTCCTGCCACGGCGCTTTCGGGCGCTCCGGCTTCGCCGCGGGCGCGGATTCCGGCGCGGACTCCGGCTCCGGCGCAGGTTCCGGCGCAGGCAGCGGAGCGCCGCCCTGAGCTTTCAGCGCCTTCACCTCGCCTTCGAGCGCGGCGACGCGGCCTGCGAGGTCACGCCGCTGATGGTGCAGTGCGGTGTTATAAGCCGTTGCAATCAGCGACATAATGCCGAGCACAAGCCCCAGCGCCGCGACGAGCGCGATCACAAAGGGCGGGAATACGGATTCCTCCATAGGAACACCTAACCTTTCTGCTTACGTTGTAAGAAGGGATTTAATCGAGAGGGATTACCTCTCCTTCAATATCGCCGAACTTTTCCACCTGACCAATCTGCCCAGCTGGCTTGGAGGGCGATTCTTGCTGCTCTGGCTCAATGGATACGGGCATCTCCGCAGGCTCGTCCGCGTCCTGCGCGTCAATCGACTTTTTCCTGCCACTGAGTATATCGTACAGATCCATCATATCCTTAATGCGGGCGGCCTCCGTTCCTGTCAGGTTGCGGTCGTCATTCGAGCCGTCCATGCCCGCCATGCGAATCCCTCCGCTCAGGCCCGCCGCCACCTCGCGCAAGGCGTGGATGGCGTGCGCGTCAGCCGGCTGCGTGAAGAGCTCGACGATGCCGCCCGCGCGGTCGTATTTCTCAACGGGGACGGCGGGCGCGATGCGGAAGGCGTCCTTCTTGCTCGTCTTCAGGACGATGCCTTGAAAGCCCACGGGATTCGTGCCGAGATGGCGGACGGTGATATAAAGCTGCACGCCCGCCCCATTCTGCACGATAAATGGCTCGATGTAGATGCCGTCCTCCGTCGGCGGGTCGTAGGCGTAGCGCATGGATCCGTCCTCCATGTGGTCTATCTTCATGTCCGCCGTCAGACCGCGCAGGACCTGGTCGGGATTCTCCGCGCGCCCCGCCTTCCTGTCCGCCTCGGCACGCGCCTTCCAGCGCGCCTCGCTGTCGGCGATCTCCTTCTGCTCGCGCGCTTCGCTCTCCGCACGCTCCTTCGCCGTCTTCTCGTCCTGCCGTTCCTGTACGACCGCCTTCGTCTGAGCGTACTGGAGTGCCGCGAAATAGCCGCCCGTGCCTGCCACGCCGACGACGAGCAGCACGATGAAGATGATCTTGAACTTGCTCAAAGCCTGCTCCTTTCCCTGCCCATCAGGCAGATGCCACGCTGCCCTTGCCCGCTACGCTCTTCGCCTTGTAGAGCGCGCGGTCCACGCGCTTGAACATCGTCTCAGGCGTGTCCGCAGGACCTGCCGTCGCGATTCCGCAGCTCGACGTGAAGTGCTTGCCGTCGGGCAGGATGCCGAGCGCCCTGACCTCCGCGCGGATGCGGTCCGCAATCGTGCGCGCGCGGTCGTGATCCGCGCCGCCCAGGATGACGAGGAACTCGTCGCCGCCCCACCGGCTCGGCATGTCCGTCGCCGTGCGCGTGCATTTCTTGAGGACGTCCGCCAGCCCCTTCAAGGCGCGGTCGCCCATCGCGTGGCCGTAGGTGTCATTGATGCTCTTGAAATTGTCGAGATCGAGCATGAGAAGCGTCAGCGGGCGGTTCGCCGCCTGCGCCTCAGGCAGCGTCCGCGCGAGCTCGCTCTCGACCATGCGGCGGTTCATGAGCCCCGTGAGGTCGTCGCGTTCCGCGAAGTGCAGGAGCCTCGTGTGCGCCTCCTCCCACTCCTCCGTGATCGCGCCGATGAAGTGGACGAGGTGCGCGATGATCGACGTCTGTCTGTGGAAGACGGGGCGGTCAATCGGCGGCAGCTCCGACGGCGCGCGCTTCGGCTTACCCTCGCGCATCCCGACGGCGACGAGCGTCATGTTCGTCGTCATGAGATCGTGCTCGTAGTAGAGAAGCTCGCCATACGAGTAATAGCCGTTCGACGGCGCGATCTCGCGCAGCATGGCGAGCTCCTGCAGCATCCCTTCCTGCAGGTAGCTCTGCCGCCCGAGGCAGCTCACGACCTGCACCGCCTCGGGCTGGAACGCGTGGATCTCCGCATGCTTGTCCATCGCGTCGCTGATGATCGCATAGGGATCGCCGTAAAAGAGGCGTATCGTGTCGCCCTCGTGGACGTCGCCGCCGAGGAGCACGCTGCCGTCCTTTTGAAACCCGCGGATGAAGCGCGCGAGCGTCACGCCGCTCCGCTCGACGCAGATGGGGAACGACAGAATATCCATGAAGTCGCTCCAATCCTCATCGATGCCGAGGTAGCGCATGGGGAATTGGACGGCAGGCTTATCGTCGACTTCGGCCATGCAGCAAGGCCCGGACGTCTTCGTGATCGTCGCCGTATGACCGAGCGGCTTCCAGCCGAAGGAGTGCTGCACCGTGGCTTCAAGCTCCGCGCCGCAGTAGAGGATTGCCGCGCAGCCGCGCGCCACCGTTTCCTCCTCGACGATGAGCCTGCCGCCGCCGACATTCATGCCGGGATCGCTGCTGCCCGTCCAGCCGCCGAAAAGGACGGCATCGGGCGCCGCCGCCGACACGACGGCGGAAAAAGACAGGAAGTCGAAATCGAGATCGGTCAAGAAGATCTGCGCCGCGCGCAGATCCTTCGCCGCCTCGAGCGCCGCCACGAACCGCGCGCCGGCCGCCGTGCCGCTCGAAGCCGGGGCGGGCGCGCAAAAGAGCTCCACATGGCTCGTCTCGAAGAACTGAAACGCCGCAAGGATGCCCGTATGCGTGTCCGTGTGCGGAATGCGCCCCCCGACGAGCGGCACGCCGCCATCCGCAATGCCAATCGCGACGCAGGCTCCGAAGAAGACCGCCTCCGGGAACGCCGCGCGCACCGACCGGCGAAATGACGCGAGCAGCGCATCCGCATCATCGCGGGCGAAAACCTGCACGAGGACAGACGAACAGCGTGCCATCGCGGCGCGCTCCGCCCCCGCCTTTGCGAGGCAGGCGGAAATATCCCCCTCGCTCCCGATTGCGTACGAAACCTGCTTCATCGCTGTCCTCCAAACGTATCAATTCTATGCGTATGCTCATTATACCCCAATGTTTGAAGGAAAACAATATTCTTGGGACTATGGATTCAGGATATGGGGGCAGGCGACAAGTATTTCATTTCTCCTATGTTTTTACAACGAGGAAAAGGCGCACGTCTTTTTCCTGCAGAATCCTTCGGATGGGTTGAAAAGCCCTGTGCGCAATGCTACAATGCTAAAATGAGAATGGTTATAAAAGCGTTGGGAGGCTCACGATGAACCGAAAGAGCGAGATCCATACCGCCTACGAGCGCGTCGGCGCGCTTGCCGCGCGCTACGACGGCATGATGACGAGCAGAACCCTCTTGGGGCGCATTGCCCTGCACCTCTTCTGGCAGTTTTCCACAGAAGAGTATACCGCGTATCTAAGCCAGCTCTTCGCCGGCATTCCCGCAGACTTCGCAGGAGATATGCTAGAAGTCCCCGTCGGCACGGGCGCGCTCTCGCTGCCCGTCTACGAGGGGATTCCGCGCGCGCGGATCACCTGCCTCGACTACGCGGAGGGAATGCTTGGCGCGGCGCGCGCGCTCGCCAAGGAGCGCGGCATCGAAAACGTCTCCTTCCGGCAGGGCGACGTCGGGGCACTCCCATTTGATGACGGCTCATTCGACCTCGTCCTCTCCGTCAACGGGCTGCACGCCTTTCCGAACAAGGACGCGGCGCTCGCGGAGACGCACCGCGTCCTGAAGCACGGCGGCACGTTCTGCGGCGGGTGCTACGTGCGCGGTGAGCGCGCCGTCACCGATCTCTTCACGCGCACGTTCTGCACCTGGCGCGGCTACTTCACACCGCCGTTCGACAGCGCCGAGAGCCTGCGCGCGCGCCTCGCCGAGCGCTACGAGCGCGTGGAGCTTGAGACAATCGGCGCCTTTGCCTGCTTCGTCTGCCAAACGAAATAGGGAGACACTGCCTCCCCTCACCTGTTATTTTGTCTGGTGCACCGCAACCTCTGCGCCTTCCTGACGTGGCAGGACGGGCACGCGCACATTCTGCCCCACGCGCAGCGCCCCATCGGGTGGAAGCCCATTCACGTCGATAATCGCCTCGGCGAGCCGCTCGACTTGCTGCGGATCATTCGTGTAGCGCGAAGCGATCCGCGCCACGCTGTCCGCGTCCCTTGCGACGACGACGTCAAAGTCCGCGCAGCGCAGGTAATGATTCGATAGATGAAGCGGACTGAGTGACAGCAGCGTCACGAGCGCAAAGAAAACGAACGGCAGCGTATGTTTCATTTTGTCACGGCAAACCTTATGCACAAACATCATCCTCATCCCTTCTCTTGCGAACATATTTTCTTAGAACATCCGTTTGTATATAAAGTTTAACACAGAACATTTGTTTTGGCAATTCAGAAATAAAAATTTAAGGAATGGTTTTATGACCCTGCAGGGAGCTGTCATCATCGAGCAGGGCGTGACCTTTGCCATCGTCGTCGTGAAGCCGTCCGTCACGATGTACACAACGCGCCTCGTACAGATGCGAAATATGCTCACGCCCCTTTTCCCCCATATGCCCATTATCCTGATGAGCCAGGATGCAGCCGGCACGCCGCATTACTACGGGCGCAAGGACATCGTCGACTTCTTAAAGACCGTCCGCCTCGACCAGATCCCTTGGAAGAACTACCGCCTGTACTAAGGAAGCACTGATTCATTCAGCCGCCCATCTTCGCACATCTGCACTGTCCTTTCGTTGTCGACAAATCCGCGGCGTAGCACCACTACGCCTGTGGTTTGTCTCCTAGATAAGAACAGCGCATTTATGCAAATCTGGGCAACTTCATTGAATCAGCGCTCCCTAACGCATCAGAAAAAGGCTTCGCACGAGAGAAAATCCCTCACGCGAAGCCTTTTTTGCTTTCTGATGTTTTGTTAGGCCGATGCCACGCTGCCTTTTCCCGAAACGCTCTTCGCCTTGTAGAGCGCGCGGTCGACGCGCTTGAACATCGTCTCAGGCGTGTCCGCAGGGCCTGCCGTCGCAATGCCGCAGCTCGACGTGAAGTGCTTGCCGTCGGGCAGGATCTCGAGCGCCTTGACCTCCGCGCGGATGCGGTCGGCAATCGTGCGCGCGCGGTCGTGATCCGCGCCGCCCAAGATGACGATGAACTCGTCACCACCCCATCGGCTCGGCATATCCGAGCCGACGCGCGTGCATTTCTTGAGCACGTCTGCCAGCCCCTTCAGGGCGCGGTCGCCCATCGCGTGCCCGTAGTTGTCGTTGATGCCCTTGAAATTGTCGAGGTCGAGCATGAGGAGCGAGAGCGGGCGGTTTGCCACGACAGCCTCCGGCAGCACGCGCTCGAGCTCGTGCTCGAGCATGCGGCGGTTCATAAGCCCCGTGAGATCGTCGCGCTCGGCAAAATGCAGGAGATTCGTGTGTGTCTCCTCCCACTCCTCCGTGAGCGCCCCGATGAAGTGAACAAGGTGCGCAATGATCGACGTCTGCTTTTGGAATACGGGCTGCGGGACAGTGGGCAGGCCGCCGAGCGCGGCCTTCGGCGCGCCCTCGCGCATCCCGACGGCGACGAGCATCAGATTCGTCATCATCAGATGCCCCTCGCTGTAGACGAGCTCGCCGTAGGAATAGAAGCCAGCCAGCGGCGCCGTCTGGCGCAGAAGCGAGAACTCCTGCTCCGTCCCGTCCTGCAAATAGCTCTGGCGCCCAATGCAGCTCACGGCCATCAGCGCCTCCGGCTGAAAGGTATAGAGGCGCGCGTGGCTGAACATCGCCTCGCCGACGATGGCAAAGGGGTCGCCATAAGCGAGGCGGATGTGGTCGCCCTCCACGATGTCGCCGCCCGTCCAGACGCTGCCGTCGGGATAAAAGGCGCGGACGTGGCGCGCGAGCGTCACGCCGTGGCGCTCAAGGCAGACGGGAAACGTCGTCAGATCGTGAAACGACTGCGCGCTGCCGTCCGCGCCGAGGTAGCGCATAAAGAAATGGCTCGCGGGCTTGTCATCAATCTCCGCCAGTCGATCTGGCGCATCCATGCGCGTGACCGTCACCGCATGACCGAGCGGCTTCCACCCGAAGCTCGGATGGACGCTGACCGCAAGATCTGCGCCCGCATACAGAATGACGGCAATCCCGTGCGGCAGCTGGTCGTCATTGACGACGATGACGCCCCCGCCGCCCATACCATCTGCATCCGCCTGCTCAGAATCCATGCCGCAGCCCGTCCAGCCGCCGAAAATCACAATATCGGGCGCCGCCTCCGAAATCGCCTCGGAAAAAGACTGAAAGTCGAGCATGTAGTCCGTCAGGAAGATCTGCGCTGCGCGCACGTCGGGCGTAGCGGCGACCTCCTGCACGAAGCGCTGCCCCACGCAGCCACCGAGCAGCTCGGGGCAGACTGCCGCGAAGATCTTTGCATGACCGCCCTCGAAAAACTGGATCGTGACGATGGCAATCATGCCGTCGTCCGCCCGTCCGAGCGCCTTCGCCCCAACGGAAAGCCGTCCGTCCGCAACGCCGATTGCGACACAAGTCGCAAAGAAATTCGCCGCAGGAAACACCTCGCGCACCGCACTTCGTAGGGGCACGGCAAGCGCAATCTCGCCGTCGCGCAAAAACGCCATCACAAGGACATTCGTCACATGCGGCAGGCGCTCCGCCTCTGCCTGCGCGCGCGCCAAGCAGTCCGCCACTTCCGCTTCTGTCTTTATCTTATAGGAAAACTGTTTCACGATACGCCTCCCGCGCCATCCGATTCAACCCATGCCTTTTTTCCCATACAGTATATCTTATCCCTTGAAAGAAAACAATATTCGTTAGGAATTTTTTTTCGCGCGCAAGGACGTTCCCCTGCCGCCTTACGGCTCGGGCTGCGCCTTTGCCAGCGTGCGCGCGACCGTGTCATGCACGAGATTCGCATACGCCGCTGTACCGTCATCATTCGGGTGAATACCATCCGAGACGAGCCATTCCTTATGCTGGGAAATGAGGCCGTACCAATCGATGATCGTCACATTCGGGTGCGTCGCGGCAATCTGCTCGATATAGGCATTATTCGTATCCTGCCAGGTGAGGTGCGGGCCGTAGACATTGACCCAGAAGATATGGCGATTCGGTCCCAAGAGTCGAAGCAGCTCGCGCGTCTGCGCCTCGTAGCGCTCCGCACCGGCAATCGGGCCATTCGTCCCAAGCGCGACGACGACCGTACTGCCCAGCTGTCCGAGCTGCATCATTTGCCGCGCGGCGTCGATGCCGCCGCCGACGTAGCGCGACACCTCCGCATCGATGAAGCAGTCCGGCAGCACCTTCTGGAGTTGATGTGCCGCGCCGAGCATGACCGAGTCGCCGATGCACGCGATACCGGAAAGATTTACACGCGATGTGTCGGGTACTTCTTCCTTTGGCGGAGCAGGCGCGGCAGGTGCGTCCTTCTGTTCGTTTTGCGCTTTTTGCCCGTTTTGTTCCTTGAGCGCCGCGCTGTTCGCCGCGAGGCGATCCTTCAGATCCGACTGCGGCGCGGGCGTCGCCGCCGACACGACGAGCCCATGACAGCCAAAGCCCATCAGCGCGACGCCGGGCGCCGTGACGAGGATGAACGCAATGCACTGCACGAGCACGAAGCGCCGCCCGCGCACAGGGATATGCTGGCGCGTGATGCAATCCGCCACCGCATCCGACCACACGGCGAGCAGGACGATGGAAAGCATCTCGAGAATCGCCGCGTGCGGCAATCGATCCCAGCCCATCTGCGCGAAGAGGTATATCACGGGGTACTGCCAGAGGAAAATGCCGTAGCTGCGCTTCCCAATCCAGCGAAAGAGCGGATTATCAAGCCCGCTGCCAAGGGGAAGCGCAGGCGAGGCGATGAGGTAGAGAAGCGCGCAGAACGCGAGCGTCATCCCGAGCATACCGCCTTGGTACGTCAGCGCCATGCCGCCATCCAGAAGGGCAGACGCCACGCCAAAGAGCGCGAGGAGGAGGGAAAAAGCAAGGCACGAGAGCGCGAGACGCACAGAACCCGCAGATCGCTCCGCATGACCCGCACGGCAGAAGCCGAGCACCGCGCCGAAGAGCAAGGCGTAGACGCGCGTGTCCGTCCCGTAGTAGAGGCGCGTGATGTCCATGCCCGTATGGTATGCGAGCGGCATGAGCGAGGAAGCGAGGAGGGCGAGCAAGACGAAAAAGCCGACCGCGACTGCCTTGCCGATAACGCGGTACGTCACTGTGTATAGAAGGAAAAGAAACGGCCATGCGAGGTAAAACTGCAACTCGATGCCGAGAAACCAAAGGTGCGTGAACGGCGACGCGCTCGCGATGCGCGTGAAGTAATCCGCGCTCTGCGCAATCTGCCACCAGTTGTTGAAGCCGAGCACGACAGAAAGCACCTCAGGCCACGCGTGCGCCATCACCTGCGGTGCGAGAAAATGATAGACCCCGACCGTCGTCAAAAGGACGACGAGAAGCGACGGATAAATGCGCACGATGCGCTTGCCGAAATACCGCAAGAGCACAAAGCGCCCCGCAAGCCACTGCGTCTCGCTCGTATAGGCGAGCAAATAGCCTGTCAGCACGAAAAAGAGCGACACGCCTAGGTAGCCGCCCTTGACCGTATCTGGGAAAATATGAAAAAGCGTCACCGCGATAATGGCAAGCGCGCGAAGCCCGTCCAGCCCCGCAATCCGCCCATCTGACGCCCTGCCTGACTGAATGCGAAAAACATTGTCCGACGTAAAACCAGCCTCCTGAAAAAGCCTCATCTCAAACAAGATACTTCATTATATCAAGATGCGGGGGAAATGCAAGGCAGGAGGAAAAAAAGACCGCCCCTCGTCCGGTGCGGTCCCTCTGTATGCGTGAACAGGCGTCTTATAGCCGAAACTTCTGCACGCCCGCCTGCAATTTTTCGGCAAGCTCCGCGAGCGTGTGGCTTGCTGCGGCGATCTCCTCGGTCGAGGCGGCCTGCTCCTCGCTCACGGCGCTGACGTCCGTCGCCTTCTGCTGGACATTGTGCGCGACCTCGCTGACGCGCGCGACGCCCTTGACCGTCTCCGCGCACTCCGCCTGGATGACTTCGCCGATTTTCGCGATGCGCGCGATCTCCTCATTGAGGTCGGCGATGCGCTGCATGATGTCGTGGAACTTCTCGCCGGCTTCCTTCGCCTGCGCGACGTTGTCGTGCACGCCTGCCTGCTGCTTTTTCGCCAGCTCGAAGGCGCGGCCGATCTCTTCGCTGTTCTTCTGGATGACGCCGCCGATCTCCTGCGCCGCGGCCTCGGATTCCTCGGCGAGCTTGCGCACCTCGTCGGCGACGACGGCGAATCCCCTGCCCTGCTCGCCCGCGCGCGCCGCCTCAATCGCGGCGTTGAGCGCGAGGAGCTTCGTCTGTCCTGCAATCGACGTGATGACCTCGTTGATCTCGGCGATGCTCTTCGAGCCCTCGTAGAGTTTCTGCATCGCCTCGCCCGACGCGACCGAGCCGCGCGCGATGTCCTCGATGCCGGCAATCGCCGCATCCAGGGCGCGGTCGCCTTCCTCCGTCGCGTGGTGTGCGCCGTCGACGGCGCTCTTCGCGGACGTGAGCGCGGCCGCGACCGTCCCCATCTTTCGGCTCACGCCATCGACCTTCGCCGTCGCGTCCTCGACGATGCCGCTCTGATTGGCGCTCTGCTCGGCAATCGAGACGACGGCCTCCGCCGCCGACTGCGACGCCTGCGCCGTCTGATTCGCGCTCGCCGTCAGCTCCTCGCTCGAGGCGGAGACCTGCTCCGCGGCGCCCGTCGTGTTCTTCACCATCTCGTGCAGGCTCGCCATCATCTTGCTGCTGCTGTTCTGGAGCGTCCCGATCTCATCGGCGCGATCCGTCAGCGCGAGCTTGTTCGTGAGATCGCCGTCCGCGATTCTTTGCAGGACGCCCGTCAGATAGACGAGCGGCCGAAGCGCCCTGCCGATCCCGATGTACGAGAGCGTGCCGAGCACGAGCACGAGGAGCAGGACGGTAAGCCCCGTACTGATGAGCGCCTTTGTCATAAAAGCGCTCTTGACGCCCGCCATGCGGCTGATTGCCTTGCCGCCGAAAATCATGCCGATCGTCTGCCCGGAGGCGTCCTTCAGCGGCAGGTAGGCGGCCATGTAGTCCTCACCGCCTATCAGTGTGTGCCCGGCGTAGCTTTCGCCTCTTTTGAGCACCGCCTCTATGACGTCGTCCGCCGCTTTCGTGCCGATGCTGCGCGCGCCCTGCGCGTCCTTGACGTTCGTCATCGTGCGCGTGTCGCCGATAAAGAATGTCACGAAGCCATCGCTCGACTCGCCGAGCATATCGACGAGGTCAGCCGCTTCGCTGATGTTATAAGTGCCACGGAAAAGCTGCCCGTCCTCGACGTGCCAGTCGCCGCCAAAGCGCGACTCGACGCCATCCTTCAAGATTTTCAAATTCGACTGGGTCTGCAGCTGCAGCGACTCATCAAAGCTGCCATCTGCATTGTGCCAGCTCAAGATCGCCATGACGACGCACGCCGCAATGATGCAGACATTGACAAAAAGCACCGTCTTCGTTTGAAGTTTCATCTTACCCCTCCTGCTTCCAAACCATTCCCATGCAGGGCAGGATCCAGTTGCCCTGCGCCAGGAACGGTTCGGGATCGAGTTGCCTCCATCCTATCCCATTTCTTATAATTCTTGGCTCTTTCTTAATTTCCTGCCTCAACTGAAAAAAAAAAACAGTTCTGAATATTTAAGAGGAGATTATCCACAGCACGCCTATATCAACCAGAGAAATTGACACTCCCCATGCCAAAAGGCAGGGGATTCTTGGTTCGCCGATTACTGCGTAGCTTCCGAAAGAAGCGATGTCTTACACAATCTCCCCAAGCGTAGATTCCCGTGTGTCCCGCGGTATTTTTCATGTCTTATGCCGCTTGAATTTCCTTTGCCTTAGCTAGGATATT
>ERZ772960.280-NODE-280-length-48769-cov-5.556575_pt1 | contig 48769 bp, 39 predicted proteins | sample MGYA00580678_ERZ772960 | MGnify/ENA primary metagenome ERZ772960 (study PRJEB29015, sample SAMEA2737930) | human oral metagenome | biome: human oral; feature: human-associated habitat; material: dental | place: China | collected 2059 ...
TATGCTTTTTGCCTTGCATTTAGCACCTTTTTGCCTTGCATTTAGCACCATTTCGACTTGTGTTTTGCACCAAAACGCACTGTATTTTGCACCAAAACGCAATGTATTTAGCACCAAAATGCAGTGCATTTAGCGGCAAAACGCAGTGTATTTAGCGGCAAATAGCCCAAAATCTGGTGCAAATGGCGGTCGTTTAAAATAAAAATTCATTTCATCGCATTCACAAGCTACCCCCGTTTTGCATCAAAACAAACCTTCGCGAGAATCGATTTTTTGCGACAAGATGAGCGGTTGGTGGACAAAAAGGGCACTCACAATGTTAAATTTGTTACTAAAAACTAAACAAAACAGTCATGCTGTAAACACGCGCGAGTGGGCAACGGTACCGAAAACATGTACGCTTGCGACAGCCTGCGTGGGCGGTTGCAGGGTATGCCACTTACATACTGCACCATAAAAAGCAGATGTAATTTGCTATCGATAAGCGGTTTTCAACTTGTAGAAAGTGTATGGAACAACTTCCGCCAGGCTGCCTTTTCAACAGCAGGAGCAGCCATCTTTTCACCCTTTCACCTTTTCACTCTTTCACCTTTTCATCCTTTCATCTCCTCTTCCCCCAACAGTCGAAGTAGTTCTTGGGTGCGTGTTTCGAAATCGGGAGGGGCGGCAAGCGTGAGGTGGGGCGGAGCAGGAGCCGCGAGGGTGGGCTCGAATACAAGCTGTTGGTGCCCTTGTTCGGTGGTATGGATGTGCTTTTCTAGGACGTAAAGCAAGGGGAGATGATGGCATTGGCCAAAAGAGTTAGGCGCATCAAGGCCGCTGGACAGGTCGGACTGATCGGACTTGTCCGACTGGTCTGACTGGTCCGACTGGTCGGACTGGTCTGACTGAACCGACTTGTCTGACTGCTCCGACTGGCCCGACTGGCCCGACAGGTCTGAGTTATCCAACCGCGAGCAAGGCTGCGTGCCATCGCCTAGCTGTTGCTTAGCCACCACCCAAAGAGCATCGGCGGCATGCACGGCTTGTTCTAAATCGTGGGTAGAAAGCAACACCATCTTATTGGTTTCATGGGCAAGGCGTGCCAACAAGCCAAGCACTTCAACCTTACTTTTGTAGTCGAGAAAGGCCGTTGGCTCGTCAAGTAATATCACGGGTGTATCTTGCGCCAAAGCTTTGGCAATCATCATTTTCTGCCGTTCGCCATCGCTAAGTGTCCGCACTAAGCGGTGGCGCAGGCTAGTTATGCCCACTACATCCATCGCCCAAGCAACCATGCGGTGGTCGTCGGCACGAAGTGTACCCCAAATATTGGTGTAGGGCGAGCGACCAAGGGCAACTATTTGTTCAACGGAGAGGTTTTCAACGCTGGGCTTAGCCGTTAACACCACACTTACTAGGCGTGCCAAACGCGCTTGCGAGAGTGTGGCGAGGTTGATGGGCGCGGCTTGCTCGCCAGAATAATAGCACATCTGTCCTGAGATGGGAGGTTGGAAAGCAGCCAAAGTGCGCAGTAGCGTGCTTTTACCAATGCCGTTGGCACCCACAAGACAAGTGAGCTGCCCTGCATGCAAGGTAGCATTGAGTTGGGCTAGCACGGTGGTTGGCGTGCGCCGCGGATGCTGGTAACCTACGGAGAGGTCGCGAAGGGTTATCGAGGGCATATTTTTTCTGAGGGGATTGTGTTGCTAGGGGCTTTGGGCTTTCTAGTTGTTCTAGGTTTTCTAGGTTCACTAGATTTACTAGGTTCGCAAGGTTTACTAGACAGACTGTTAAAAGGGGCGCAGCCATCTTTTCACCTTTTCACCTTTTCACTTTTTCACCTTTCGTATCAGCGTTAGCCCGTCGCGCAGGGGAAGAATTACTTTCTCTACGCGTGTGTCGGCCGCAACAAGGTCGTTAAAGCGGCGTATGCCAAGGGTTTGTTGGTCCTTATCGTAGGCAGAATCGAACACATGCCCATCCCACAGCGTGTTGTCGGCCACGATAAAGCCACCCTGCCTGAGCACCGAGAGAGCCATCTCGTAGGTTTCAACATACGTTCGCTTGTCGCCATCAATGAAAACGAGGTCGAAGGTGATGCCCAAACGTGGGGCCTCGGTGATGGCATCGCCAATGATAAAGTGTATTTTGTTGGCCACCGCGCTGCCTTCTATCCACGGACGAGTGAAATCTTCTTGCTCGTCGTTAATCTCGAAGGTGTACAAAAGTCCGTTTTCTGGTAGTCCTTCGGCCAAGCAAATGGCGCTATATCCGCTGAACGTGCCCACTTCGAGCACGCGTTTGGCCTGCGTCATCTGCACAAGCATCTTCAACAGACGGCCTTGCAGATGCCCGCTAGCCATACGTCCGTGCAGCGTATGCAGGTTGGTGGCTCGGTAAAGGCGATACAAGTAGTCGCCTTCGGGGTCTATGTGGTTGACTATATAGGTGGTTTGGTCCATGCTTTAGTGTTTGAAGCTCTCTATTGCCAGGCGGTAACTGTCTAGTCCGAAACCGCATATCACACCACGACAAGCGGCGGCAATCATGCTCTGATGCCTGAAAGCCTCGCGTTGATGAACGTTAGAGATGTGCACTTCAACCACAGGCGCGCTGATGGCATGGATGCAATCGGCCAAGGCGATGCTGGTGTGCGTGTAGGCTCCGGCGTTAAGCACGATGCCGTCGCACTGAAACCCCACCGCTTGCAGCTTGTTGATGAGTTCGCCTTCGATGTTGCTTTGAAAGTAATCTATCTGCACATCGGGGAAACAAGCACGCAGGCGCGGCAGGAAATCGTCGAACGACGTGCAACCGTAAACGTCTGGCTCGCGTACGCCAAGCAGGTTGAGGTTTGGCCCGTTGATAATTTGTATCGTCATGTCAGCTTTATTTTGTACTTTTGTTCACAAAATTACGAATAAACGATGGAAAGAGAAAATAAAACCGTCGACAATATGGTAAAGGCCTATATGCGTTACTTGAAATTGGAACGCAATCTTAGCCCGAACACCATCGAGGCTTACCGCAACGACCTGCGTTGGCTTTTGGCCTACGTTAACTTTCACGGGTTAAAGGTGGAGGAGGTGAAACTGGAAGACTTGGATAACTTTTCGGCCTCGCTGCACGACCAACGCATTACGCCGCGTTCGCAAGCGCGGATACTGAGTGGTGTGCGTTCGTTCTTCAAGTTTTTACTTCTCGATGGTTTTATTGATGCCGACCCAACGGAGTTGTTGGTGTCGCCACACGTGCGCAACGCCTTGCCCGACGTGTTGAGTACGGCTGAGGTTGACCGCTTGGAGGCATCCATCGACCTTTCCAAATGGGAAGGACAACGCAACAGGGCCATTATTGAGGTGCTGTTCAGCTGCGGATTGCGGGTGTCGGAACTTGTTAACCTGAAACTTTCTAACCTCTATGTGGAAGAGAAGTTTGTGCGCGTAACGGGAAAGGGCGACAAAGAGCGGCTAGTACCCATATCGAGCCGTGCGCTTGACGAGCTAAACGCATGGTTTGCCGACCGTAATGCGATGCGCATTAAGCCAGGCGAGGAAGATTATGTCTTTCTGAACAGACGCGGCGCGCACCTTACTCGTACGATGATTCTTATCATGATAAAGCGCCAGGCAGTGGCAGCGGGCATCACTAAGACCATTAGTCCGCACACGTTACGCCACTCGTTCGCCACGGCTTTGCTGGAAGGTGGTGCCGACCTTATCGCCATTCAGGCGATGATGGGACACGAAGACATTGCCACCACCGAGATTTATACGCACATAGATACGTCGTCGCTAAGGGAAGAAATAACGAAACACCACCCAAGAAATAAGAAAAGGTGAAAGGGTGAAAAGGTGAAAAGATGGCTGCGCCACTTAAAGGTGAAAGGGTGAAAAAGGGAAAAGGTGAAAATATGGCTGCGCCACTTAAAGGTGAAAGGGTGAAAAGATGGCTGCGCACTTTTAACAGCCTACCTAGTAAACCTAGGATACCTAGAAACCCTAGAACAACTAGAAACCCTAGTGAAACCTAGAACACCTAATTCTCATCCACTACTTCTCGCTATACAGCGTTTGTATAACCGTTTGCCCCACAGCTTTCAGCGTGCTGCGGTCGATGTTTTGCAAGTTATCGTTTAATGTATGCCATGTAGGACCAAACGAACTCTGGACACAATCGGGATAAAAGGCGATAATGTCTATCGTAGGAATCTTGGCTTTCTCGTTAAGCGGCACATGGTCGTCGGTAATCATTCCGCCGTCGCTTTTAGGAAAGAAACTACCATAACCTGCGGCACGTGCAGCACGCCATACCTTCTTAACAATGTCGGGGGCAAAGGACTTCGACATGCCTTCGCGATAGAACTTAGCCCCAATGCCACCCACCAAATCGAGCAGTATTCCGTAACGAGCTTCGTAACCAGCAGGCAAGTTTGTGGCGAAATGTTGCGCGCCAAGCGCCCAAGTATCTTCGCTATCTTCTTGTCCGCTCCACTTTGGCGTGCCCCAATCTTCGGCATCGAAACACACAAAGTCTACACCAATGTTTAAATTCCTGTTTTGATTCAGCAGTCGGGCAATCTCTAACATCACGGCAACGCCGCTCGCACCATCGTTTGCGCCATCAATGGGCTTACGCCAATTGGCACTATCGGGGTCGTTATCGGCCCAAGGTCGCGTGTCCCAATGGGCGCAGAGCAAGATACGCGTAGTAGATTCGGGGTTAAAGCTGGCCATAATGTTACGGCATCGCAGCATGGTTCCGTCGTAACCGCGCAGTTCGGCACGTTGGCTCTTCACCTTACAGCCAAAGCTTTCAAACTTCTTGGCAATCCATTCGCCACAATCGTCGTGGCTTTTGGTGTTCATGGCGCGCGGTCCGAAGGCGCATTGAGCGGCAACAAAGGCATAAGCAGAGTCGGCATTAAAGGCCGGGCCCACCGGATTAAGCTTTTCTGCGGCGGCCATCTCGGCTGCTTCTGCTTCTTCTGTCGCACTATGCGACGGCGAGAACAAGCCCATAGAATAGGCAATGAGGGCTATAACGGCAATCATGATAACTGCTATGATGATTTTTTTCATTGGATGGTAAATCTTGTAAATGGGAATTATGAAGTTAAGGAGTTATGGAGTTAAGGAGTTAAGGAGTTAAGCCAAATGCTGAGATTTTAAAGAGTCAAGATAGTTGACCAGTTGACAAGCTTACCAGTTGACGAGTTGACGAGTTGACGAGTTGACGAGTTGACAAGTCGGTAGGTGCTAGCCATTCTTTCACTTTTTCACCCTTTCACTTTTTCACCTTTAAATGTCTTTTCACTTTTTCACCCTTTCACCTTTAAAGGGGCACTAGCCATTCTTTCACCCTTTCACCTTTTCACCCTTTCACCTTTAAATGCCTTTTCAATTTTTCACTTTTTCAATTGTACTTCCTTCATCACTCTCAACCAATTGCCGCCCCATATCTTCTCAATGTCTTGTTTGGAGAAACGGCGGCGCAACAGTTGAATGGTGAAATTGATTATTTCAGACGAGTTGGCGATGCCACACACGCCGCCATCGCCGTCGAAATCCGTTCCAAGTCCCACGTGGTCTATGCCCATCACCTTGATGGCATGCTCCAAATGCGCCATCGCATCGAGAATGCTCGCCTCGCCTTGCGTGCGAAGGAACCCGTGATAGAGCGTTACATGCGCCACTCCTCCCTTCTGGGCGAGCGCGCGCATTTGGTTATCGGTTAGGTTTCGCGGCACATCGCAGAGCGCTTTGCAGTTGCTATGGCTGCAAACAATGGGCGTCCTGCTAATCTCTAAGGCATCGTAAAAGCTCGATTCGGCACCGTGACTGAGGTCAACCATGATGCCCGTGCGGTTCATTTCTTCGATAACACGCCGGCCAAAGTCGCTAACGCCGCCATGAGTAGCCGTTCCGCGTGCGCTGTCGCAGATGTCGTTGTCGCCGTTGTGACATAGCGTAATGTACGTTACGCCACGTTGGGCAAAGTGCGAAACGTTTGCCAGGTCGTTCTCAATGGCCAACCCGTTCTCTATTCCCAACACAATACTCTTCTTTCCTGCCGCCTTGTTGGCGTAAAGTTGCTGTGGATTTCTGGCCAAAGCCACGTATTGACTGTTCTCGGCCACGATGCTTTCAATCTTATCGAAGATGAGATCGGCGTAATTTCTCGGCCCTGTCACATCGAAAGCCACCTTCTCGCGGAACGTTTCATTGGGCTTAGGCTGCGGCAAATAGGCCACCATTGTTGTGGCATCCTGCCGCCCTTCGTCCATCTTATGCAAGTCAACGAGTATGCGTGGGTCGCGTTGGTCGAACCGAACGTTAAGCGGAAAGAACATCGGCGTGTCGCAATGCGTATCGAGCGTAAGCACCTTGGCATGCAAACGTTTGGCATGTGCAAAGGTTTCTGCCTGCCCAACAAGCCATTGAAAAAGCGGCAAACCTTGCTCTTCCATCCATTCGGGATGCCATTGCACGCCAAGCAAAGGCTTGTGTTCGGTGCTTTCCATTGCCTCTGGTATGCCGTCGGCCGTGGCTGCAACGAAACGGAACTTGCTACCTACGTGGCTAACGGCTTGGTGATGGAACGAGTTGACGTGCAGACTGGTGGCCTCGAAGATTTGCGCAGGCAACGAATTGGGTTCGAAATACACCGTTTGTGTGGCCAAATTGCGTTGCGCGTCTTGCGAATGCTGTATCAGCCTATCAGAAAATCGCGGTAAGAAATGCTTGAACTCGCCCTTTGCCAAGCCGCGGCGAACATCGTCAGTAAAATGCTCTTCGATGTCTTGCGCCACCTTTCCGCCTAGTGCCACGGCCATCGTTTGCATGCCCCGACAGATGCCTAGGATGGGTATTTGGCGGTTGTAGGCTAGTCGGGTGATGAGAAGTTCGGGCAAATCGCGTTCTGCGTTGACCGAATGTAGGCGCGGCGAAGGCTCTTCTCCTGCCCACAGGGGATTGAGATCGGCGCCACCCGTGAGTATCAGCCCGTCTATATTGTCGAGCGTATTGACGATAACGTCTACACTATCGACGGGCGGAATGAGCACGGGAGTACCGCCTGCATCAACCACCTGGCGATAATAACGGTCCATCAGCATGACACTACCGTCGCGAAAGTTGGCAGTCAACCCGATGACGGGCTGGCGTTTGGCCTGCGGAAACGAGGCGTATATGTTTTGCAAGTGGGCTTGCAAGTCGAAGTTTTGCATAGCTTTTGGGTTAGATTGATGAGGGGCTGGTTGGAATTGTCGGACTGGTCAGACTGGTCGGACTGGTCGGACAAGTCTGAAAAGTCGGATAGGTCAGTCAGGTAGGTTCTACCCTTAACATCCCGGCCATACGCCCTTTCCCTCAACCTCTTTATTTCTCATCAGGGTCTACTAATATCTCTCGTTTGATGCTTTGTTCGAGCGAAATGAGCGTCTCAGTAGAAACCACACCGGGGATAGTTTGCAGTTTATTGTTAAGCAAGTCCATCAGCTGCTCGTTGTCTTTGGCGTACAACTTAATGAGCATCGTGTACGAACCCGTTGTGAAGTGGCACTCCACAATTTCGTTAATGCTGTTAAGACGTGCCACAACGTTCTTATACATACTTCCGCGTTCGAGATTAAGCCCGATGTAAGTGCATGTAGAGTAGCCCAGGCTCTTGGGGTTGACGTCGAATCCGCTGCCAGTAATCACGCCGTTTTCTATGAGATGCTGTACGCGTTGGTGTATGGCTGCGCGCGATACGCCGCACTCTGCTGCCACGTCCTTAAATGGAATACGTGCATTTTGCGACAAGATGTTTAGGATTTTCTTGTCTAGGCTGTCTATTTTCTCCATGTGTTGCTAACGTGTTTTATGTATTTAAGTTGTTTTAATGTGCTTATAAAGCACGAGCAAATGTAAACAAATTAAATGAAATAAGCAACAAAAAGTTAGATAAAAAGGCGCATATTGCGTATTTTGGCAATTGGTTAACGCCTTTAAAGATAAATTAAGAAGCTAGAAACCAGGTCAAAGATGTTCTTTAACCTGGTTTCCACGCCTTCATTTGTGTTTATTTTCTCTTTTTTGCGGCAGGTCTTCCGGCCTTCTTTGCGGGCTTTGCGGTAGGTGTTTCGGCCTTAGCATTGCTCACTTCGGGCTTTGGTTTGTTCACTTTCAGCAATTCTACGGTGAATATAAGCGTAGAATAAGCAGGAATCGACCCCATTTCTCTTGCCCCATAGGCCAAGTCTTGGGGGATATATAGTTCCCACTTGCTGCCAGGAGCCATCAGTTGAAGTGCCTCGGTCCAACCGGCAATCACTTGGTCTGCACGGAAAGAAGATGTGTCGGGCGTGCGTTTGTAACTGCTGTCAAACACCGTTCCGTCGATAAGTTTACCTTCGTACTTCACAACCACCTCGTCGGTAGCAGCGGGTTTGTCGCCCGTTCCGTTGGTAATCACCTTATATTGCAGTCCGCTTGGCAGTGTAACCACGCCTGGTTTCTTAGCATTTTCGGCCAGCCACTGCTTGCCCGTGCTGATGGCAGCCTCCACTTTGGCCTTCTTGGCGGCCTCCACACGTTGTTCGAAGAGCTGTTGTGCCTCTTCTTCCGTATATTTAGTGAAGTCTTTTTCCAGGGCAGCAATAAATCCGTTGTAGAAGTTTTTAGCTGCAACAGAGTCTTTCGTCCCGATTAGCTCTTGCTGTACCGAGGGCAAAATGCGCTGTTGGGCCATCTGTGCAATCTGCATTCCGGCAGCATAAGCCGTGAAAGCGCCGTCGCCATTGCTTTCCAAAGCCTTGCGGAACCCACGCACAAAGTCGGCCATATAAGTGGTGTCCACCTTATATTGTTGCTGGATGAAAGCAGTCAGTCCCTTCGTGGCAGCCATTCCTGCGGCATAGCTAACCGAGTCTGACGGTGTGTTCAACACCACGGGGGCAGCGGTGGCCACCTGCACTACGTCTTTCTTTTTACCTGCAAAGGCGGTATTAAAAGCGGCACTCGCCAAGAGAGCGAGTGCCATAAAGGTTAATTTCTTCATTATTTTTCTCCCACTGAAATCAGTTCAATCTTGAAGATAAGTGCCGAATAGGGCTTGATGTTTGGTTGTTCGCGCGAGCCATAAGCCAGGTTTTCGGGGATATACACCTCCCAAACGCTACCGGCAGGCATGCGTGTAAGCACCTCTGTCCAGCCCTTAATCACCTGGTTGGCGCGCATGGTTACGGGTTGTCCCTGGGTGTAGCTGCTGTCGAACACCTTACCGTCGATGGTTTTGCCCTCGTAGTTAACCTTAACCACCGAAGTGTCCTTGGCAATGGGGCCGTCACCTTCTTTGATAACGCGATATTGCACGCCACTGGGCAAGGTCTTTACGCCGGGTTTCTTAGCATTCTCGGCCAAAAACTTCTTACCTGCCTCTTTGTTTGCGCCGTAAGTTTTTTCGGCCGTTCTATCTTTAATCTTCTCGGCTTGTGTCCGCACATAGTCCTCTGCCTCCTTCTGGGTCATGATGCCCTTCTTGTTCTTTGCGCCAGTGATGAAGCCGGCGAGGAAATTCTTCATCGAGATAGTCTTGGTAGAGTCCTCACCAAACAATTCGTGATTGATGCCCTTAACCATTTGGTTAGAGATTTGTTGACCAATCTGCACGCCGGCATAGTAGGCGGCTTTCTTCTTGTCGTCGCCAGCATTGGCGCCATCGTTCAAGCCTTTAACAAATTCGTCGATGTAAGCCGTGTCCACATTCAAGCCTCTGCTAAGATAGTCGCGTAGGCCTTGTGTTTGGCTGTAACCCAAGGCATAACTTAGGGTGTCGATGTCGTTCTTTAAGTCGGCCTTAGGCGTTGAGTTGCCGCAAGCCGAGAATGTAACGGCTGCAATGGCCGTTGCTGCTAAGATTGTTAATTTCTTCATTGATATATAAGTTGTTTTGAGTTTATAAGTTTATGAGGAGGGCGAGGGGTGAGTGGTTGAGTTAATGCCCGCTTAACCTTAGCTCTTACCCCACCCAAGCATACCACGCCCCTCTCCCCTTGGAGAGGGGTAGGGGGTGAGGCCTTTACTTCACCTCAATCAGTTCCACATCAAACACCAATGCGGCGAAAGGAGGGATGGATGCGCCGGCTCCGCGTTCGCCGTAACCCAGTTGATAAGGGATAAAGAAACGATACTTGGCGCCCTCTTTCATCAGCTGCAGGCCCTCGGTCCAACCAGCAATAACACCATTTAGGGGGAAAGTGGCAGGCTCGCCGCGCTGAATAGAGCTGTCGAACATCGTTCCATCAACCAGCATACCCTCGTAATGGCACACCACCTTGTCGGTAGCCTTGGGGCTTTTACCGTTTCCCTCTTTAAGCACCTTGTATTGCAAGCCGCTGGGCAACGTCACAACACCTTCTTTTTTAGCATTCTCGCTGAGGTATTTTTCGCCCTCGCTCTTGGCTCCTTTGTACTTCTCGGCGGCCTCGGCGCGTTGTTTTTCTTCTTGTCTGCGGAAGAAATCTTCCACAATTTGCTGTGCTTCTGCCGTAGGAACTTGGGGTTCCTTGCCGTCAATCATGTCCTTTACAGCTTGTGCAAAGTCGGCAACGTTCAAGTCGTTCGCACCCATTTGCGACAATTGGCGGCCAATACCTAGGCCCAAAGCATAACTAAGTTTATCCATAAAATATTGTCTTTTATCTCTTTATTTTTAGTACAATGGCACAAAGTTACAATTATTTATCCTATTCGATACGCATATTTGCAAAAAAAACACTAAATTTGGAGTTGACAAGCCCACCTGCCTGCTTGTTTTCAGCTTTTGCCTGAAAGAACATCGCCAACAAGCCGATGGCTTAACTGCGCGCAAAGCCGCACCGCGCCAGCAGCAAACCATCGCCCCGATGCAAAGTACAGGGATGTTTAACAATTTAAAACGAAACGTCATGAACACAAAAAACAAACACGTAGTATTCCTTACAGGCGCAGGCATGTCTGCCGAAAGCGGCATAAAGACGTTCAGAGGCAACGACGGACTGTGGGAGAACTATCCCGTTATGCAGGTGGCATCGCACGAAGGATGGCTCGCCGACCCTAACTTGGTGAACCAATTCTACAACGAAAGGCGACAACAGCTGTTCGCCGCGCAACCCAACAAGGGACATCAGCTAATTGCCGAACTGGAAAAACGATGCCAAGTAACCGTTATCACGCAAAACGTGGACGACTTGCACGAACGCGCAGGCTCGTCGCATGTCATCCACTTACATGGCGAACTGCTCAAAGTCTGTTCCTCGGCCGACCCAAACAATCCGCGTTACATCCGCACGCTAACGCCCGACAACGCCATTGTCAGGCCCGACGAAAAGGCGGCCGATGGTTCTCGGCTCCGTCCTTTCATCGTGTTCTTTGGCGAGCCGGTGCCGCTTATCGACTTGGCTGCACGCACCGTAAGGCAAGCCGACGTGCTGATTGTCATCGGCACATCGCTTAACGTCTACCCCGCAGCCGGTCTACTGGCTTACGCTCCCTCTACAACACCCATTTATCTTATCGACCCCGAACCCGTAGAAACCACCTATAACCCGCAGGTTAAGCAACTGCGCATGGGCGCATCGCAAGGAATGGAAGAGCTGATTGGGAAAATATAAGGTGCCGTATCGCCCATACCCCCACCACCAAAGAGAGGAGGAGAGCGATGACTTACCGCATGATTTAATGCAGAAGTTAGCTAGACCTTTAAAATCTCTATAAGATTGAGAGGAGTTTATTTTCTTTGTGCTGTAAAGCCAAGATAAAAGCTCCTCTCATATACGAAGTGCAGGTCAAATCAACTCACTGGCCTATCAACTCACGAAAGCCCAATGATTTCCGAACACATCAAACTTACAAACTGGATAATTCACAAGCCCAACAACTCACCAACTCACCAACTCATCAACTCATCAACTCACCAACTCACCAACTCATCAACTCATCAACTCATCAACTCACCAGCTCAACACTCTAAAACCTTAAAACGTTATCTTTTATTTTACAAACTCGCTCTAATTTTCACACCATTCTAGCGAAAAAACAGGCCATAAAGTAGGTAAATCACCCCTATTTTTGACTTTTCTCGTTGTCTGTTTTGGCAATTTTTAAGAGCAGAACCTGCATTTTGCACCATTTTGCCTTTCCATTTGGCCATCAACTCGCAATTTTTTCGTCCCCAATTACCCACTTTTAAACCCTAAAAACCCACTTTTTAGGAGCTATTTCGCCCTTTTTTGCCATGTTTTTCATGGTTCGAGAAGGTTTAATTTATACAATTAGCGTGGATATTTATGCTTTTCGTCTCGCAATTAGCACCATTTCATCTTGCATTTAGCACCAAAACGCACTGCATTTAGCACCAAAACGCACTGCGTTTAGCGGCATATTGCACCGCGTTTAGCACCAAAACGCAGTGTATTTAGCGGTAAATCGTCCAAAAACGGGTGTTAGTGGCGGTCATTTTAAATAAAAATTCATTTTGTCTGTATGCGCAACTGCCCCCTTTTAGCACCAAAACAAACCTCCGCGAGAATCGATTTTTTGCGGCAAGGTGAGCGGTTGGTGGATAAAAATGGCACTCACAATGTTAAAATTCTTACGGAAAGTTAGACAAAGTGATTGTGCTGCATGCACGCGCTAGTGGGCAACGGCACAGAGAACACGTGCGCTTGCTACCGCCAGTGCAAGCAGTTGCAGGGCATGCTGCCACGGCCAACGGAGACAACACCATGCAAACGCAGAAGTTATCTGCCATTGGCAACCAGGCTCTCAACTTGTAGAGAACGTATGGAATAACTTCCGCCAGGGTCGTCTGCTGAAACATGGCACCAGATTGCCACAGGCAAATGGGGCAACATTTCAGATTTCATCACATCTCCATCCAGTACTTTGTGCATGAGCGGGGTGTTTATCTTGGTTTACCGTATAAAGACATAAACCCCTCTCTGTTTGTAGAAATATTTAAAGGCAAGACAACTTCGCTGTTGGGTTAGGGCTGTCGGCAAGTCAATCGCGCCGCCATTGGCCGTCAACGGCTAACAAAGCTGCTTGTACCGAAACCCCAAACAACTGGCTTAACGCCTTAATTACACAGTACGCCACAACTCCTCTCCTCTTTAAAAGAGTTGTGGACAAGCCCATTTGCCCCAAACGCGAGTTCTACAATCTGCCTAAAAAAACAAAAAAAATCCTTTTTGCTTTTCGCGTTAAGGTCAATTGTTGTAACTTTGCGACAAATTAATTCATCTTATAAAGAAAGGAAATAAGTTCATGAAAAGTACTGGTTTAAAAAATCGCGCCTGGCAACTTGCCGCTATGCTTGTGGTATTGATTGCAGGTTTGTCGTTTGCATCTTGTGCTAGCGACGACGGTGAAGACAAAGAAGCAAGTCCTATCATAGGTACATGGATGGCACAAGCCAGCAGCACAGGCACCTACTACATGCAGTTTACCGACGAAAAGCTGTACTTCTTTACCAACGACATCAACAAAGGCAGCACCACTGAGGAGGGAGGTTACACCTTCTCCAACAATACACTGACACTTAACCCAAAGGGTAAAGCACCGAGGACGTACAATTGCACATTTAAGGGAGATCGCCTTTTCCTTACCCTCGTTTCTGGCAAAGGAGGTGAACTGCAATTCATACGCTACACACCTACCAAGAGCGTTAAGCGCGTTAAACGCTAACGCCACTCTTGCACAACATACAGCCGCCGCACCGCGTACCACATCCGGACGTTGTGCGGCGGTTTGTTTTGTCTTCTAACCACCTGCCTTTGCCGCGAAACAACCAATGACGCACCATTATCCCGCCAAGAGAAAGGGGAAACAGGTGCGCCAAGTACCAAACGGATAAACACATAAGCTTACCCCAAACTCAACTAAAAATAGTATCTTTGCAAAACAAAACAACCTAACAACAAACCTTCACAACATGAAGAAAATTTTCTTTTGGGCGGCACTGGCTGCCCTCAGCCTGCAAGCACAAGCCCAAACAGCAACGCCAAGCAAGCCAAAACGTTATGCAACAAAGGGCAAAATAAAAGGCATCGCAAAACAAACTGTGCCCGCCAGCCGCATTGCGGCACAGCCTACGTTCACCGAATGGCACGACTTGCAGGTGAACACCCTGAACCGGATGCCCATGCACACCAACTTCTTCCCCTTTAAAAACGATGAGGAGGCGAAGATGGGCGACCCAAAACGCTCGGAAAACTACTTGTCGTTGCATGGCGATTGGAAATTTAATTGGGTGGAAAATGCCGACCAACGCCCCACACGCTTTTACGAAACCGACTTTAACGACACAGCTTGGGGCAGCATGCCCGTACCCGGCATCTGGGAATTGCACGGCTATGGCGACCCCGTTTACCTGAACGTGGGCTTTGCATGGCGTGGACATTTCAAAAACAACCCGCCACAAGTGCCAGTGAAAGACAACCACGTGGGCAGCTATCGCCGCACCATCACGCTGCCCGCCGCATGGAAAGGCAAACAAGTTATCGCTCATTTCGGCTCGGTAACGTCTAACATCTACCTTTGGGTTAACGGCCACTTCGTGGGCTATTCCGAAGATAGTAAGGTGGCGCCAGAGTTCGACCTTACTCCTTACTTAAAAGAAGGAGACAACCTCATGGCCTTCCAATGTTTCCGTTGGTGCGACGGTTCGTACTGCGAAGACCAAGACTTTTGGCGACTTTCGGGCGTGGCACGAGATACATATCTGTATGCGCGCGATAAGCAAATATACTTGGAAGACCTACGCATCACGCCCGATTTGACCGACAACTACACCAATGGCACATTAACCATTGATGGAAAGACACAGAAATACACTGAACTTTTTCATGAATTGCTGGATGCCGAGGGCAAAATTGTTGCCAGCACCCACGCAACGAATGGTAAAGCACAACTGAAAGTGCCCAACGTGCACAAGTGGACAGCCGAAACACCTTATCTCTACACGCTGAGAACAACCGTTGTAGACATGCGCGCAACGAAAGATTTACAGCCCAAGAAGGTAGAGGAGCACAGATATGTGGCCGTAACCAACCAAAAGGTGGGTTTCAGAAAGGTTGAGATACGCAACGCGCAGCTGCTGGTTAACGGTCAGCCCGTGCTTATCAAGGGTGCCGACCGCCATGAGATAGACCCCGACGGCGGATACGTGGTGAGCCGCGAACGTATGGTGCAAGACATCCGCATAATGAAACAACTCAACATCAATGCCGTGCGCACGAGCCATTATCCCAACGACCCGATGTGGTACGACCTGTGCGACGAGTACGGCATTTACGTTGTGGCCGAGGCAAACCAAGAGTCGCATGGCTTTCAATATGGCGACGATGCCCCCTCAAAAAAGCCCATGTTTGCCTTGCAGATATTGCAACGCAACCAAAACAACGTGCAAACCTACTTCAACCACCCATCCATCATCACGTGGAGTCTGGGCAACGAAACGGCCGATGGGCCAAACTTCGCCGCCGCATACAAGTGGATTAAGGGCTACGACCCAAGCAGACCCGTGCAATGGGAACGTGGTGGCGTAGACGGTCCCAGCACCGACATCGCTTGTCCCATGTATCGCACACACCAATGGTGCGAAGATTACGCGCGCGACGACAGCAAAACGCGCCCCCTGATACAATGCGAGTATAACCATACGATGGGTAATAGCTCTGGCGGATTTAAGGAATACTGGGACTTGGTGCGCAAATACCCCAAGTTCCAAGGCGGATTTATCTGGGACTTTGTTGACCAAGGACTTCGCGCAAAAGACAAAAACGGCGTGGAGATATATAAATATGGTGGCGACTACAACGACTACGACCCATCAGACAACAACTTTAACTGCAACGGAATTGTTAGTCCCGACCGCGTACCTAACCCGCATGCCTACGAAATTGCTTACTGGCACCAGAACATTTGGGCCGAACCCGTTGACCTGAAAGCAGGAAAGATAAGCGTGTATAACGAGAATTTCTTCCGCAATTTGGATAACTATAAGCTGGTTTGGACGGTGCTTAAAAATGGTAAGGCCGTGCAAACGGGCGAGGTGGAGCAGCTAAATGTGCAACCACAACAGCGTTGCGAGATTGCCCTGCCCATCAAAACAGATAGCCTTTGCCCCCATGCAGAGCTGATGCTGAACGTTGACTTCGTGCTGAAAACGGCCGAACCGCTGCTCGATGCAGGCACACGCGTGGCCTACAACCAGTTTGAAATGCAGCAAGGCGCTTGTTTCCGTAAGGTGCCAAAGGCACCCGCGGTTGACAAAGACACGCGCCTGAACCTCCGAAATAAGTCTGGCGAGAGCCAAGTCGTGGTATCCAACAATCATTTCACGGTGGCTTTCAACCGCGTTTCGGGCCTTCTTGCCACCTACAATGTGGATGGGAAACCAATTCTAGGCCAAGGCGGAACGCTTAAACCCAACTTCTGGCGTGCCGTTACGGATAACGACATGGGTGCAGGTGTGCAAAAGCACAATCGTGTTTGGCGCGAACCCAAGCTGCAACTTGTGGCTATCAATGCAGCACTCGACAAGAAAGACAACAAGGCGGATGTGCATGTAGAGTATGATATGCCCGAAGTGGGCGCGCAACTTACGCTTACTTACAGCGTTATGGGCGACGGCTCAATGCGCGTTACCCAGCAGATGACGCCCAAAACAGCCGACGAACGGCCGTTCCTTCTTCGTTATGGCATGGTGATGCAGTTGCCTTACGACATGCAGGTGAGCGAGTTTTACGGCCGCGGCCCTATCGAGAACTACGCCGACCGCAAGCTTTCGCAAAACGTTGGCATCTACAAACAAACGGCCGACGAGCAATTTTATCCCTATATCCGTCCGCAAGAAACGGGTACCAAATGCGACATACGCTGGTGGAAACAAACCAACGACAATGGTTTTGGTTTCCGTATCGTGTCGCCAGAGCTGTTCTCGGCCAGTGCTTTGCACTATTCCATCGCCGATTTAGACGAAGGATTAGAGAAGGCGCAACGCCATTCGCCGCAAGTTCCAAAGTCTAAATACACCGAGCTTTGCATAGATTTGGGTCAAACGGGCGTTGGTGGCGTCAACAGTTGGAGCAAAGAGGCCATCGCCCTGCCGCCTTATCGCCTGCCTTATAAGCAATACACGTTTACGTTTACGCTTGTTCCGCAGAAGTAAACGCACGGGGAAGGGGGCTGAAAAGCCGGCTTGGGACACCTTGTTACCCTAGCGAAACCCAAGGCTAGCCGCAACAGTCATCACTCTTAGGAAACGAATACGCCCAACATACAACAAAAAAACGGGGGTGCGCCAAGCTCAGCGCACCCCCGGTTTTTTCGTTAGCTATACTTTTTAAAGGCTGTCTACAAGCAATATCAACTACGCTTAAGAGCCAACCTCATCCCGTTTATTTTCCTTCCTGCTTATTGCCGGCATCAGACGACGAGCCTTTGTTCACCCCCAATTGCCTGGCAACATTCTCCGAAACACGTTTGGCTATGCGGGTAGATATTTCGTCCACCTGCTCCCTCGTGAAAAGAGTACCCTCCAACTTTGTGTGTGGGCACAGGCTACTTAACATTAAATCCATAGCAAATCCTTCCTTATTTAAAATAGTTATTGAAAAAAGCGGCGTTCAATTCGGGTTTGAAGTAATGCTTTCTTTTAATCCACACAAAACCATCTCCTTTAGATAGCACCGCAACATCCACAGGTCCACCCACAGTTTCCTCGCCAGGTTGCATCCTACGTACAAGCGATGTCAAGGCTATAAAGCTTTCAGCCATGTTGGCCATATCCTCTTTATCTAGCGAAATCACAGTGTTCAACAGCAGTTTTGTGTACGATTCGAACATCTGTCGGCCCATTTGCCGCATAATATCTCGAATGATGTCGTCTGTTTCTAGGTTCCTTATACTCTTCGAGACATGTGCAGCGGTTGGGTCTGCATCTATGTACGATGTTATTACGTTAATAAATTCTTTGATGGACTTTTCTGTCACACTATATATTATATCTTGAAACGAGGGATTGATACCTTGTATGATGGTTTGTGTAACGTCCGTTTGCGCAAATGGAGTGATAATTGCATGCGAACCATTTTCCGAAATTACTGCAACTTTCTTCTCCTCGCAATAATAACGCAAGCGTTTATCAACGCCAATTGCCACATCAAGGGGGTAGAGTGAGGGATAAATTTCGTCTTCCCCATAGCCTACAAAAACTAATCCTGTACTTAATTGCGTGCTTATCTGTGTGCAGAGGTAGGCATGGAATGCCCTGCTGAGCAACTCTTTATCACTCAATCCTTTGTTACTTGCACAATCTCCAACAACCTCCTTGTTTGTTTTTATGAACGCATCGTATGAATAATCCTTTAATTCTGGGCATTTTTCCTGTTTCTCAAAGTAAGCTAATGCCTGGTTCAGCCAATATTTAACCTTGTCTTCACCATAACCTGATGCCGTAATGGCATCCGAACCACCATGAGTTTCGCTTATGCATAAATCCCAAAATGCCTCCAACAACAAACCCAAATACTTACTTTGCGTCGTACTGTCGCAAAAGAAATCTCTAGAATGCAAGAACCTTACAAAGTCATCAACGTAACATTTTACGCTTGGAAGAGCCTTACTTCCTAGCTCTTTACGATATTCTTTGATGATAATGTCCCACGGAACGCCCATAAAGGCGGCATTGTTAAAAACCATCACGGCCACGGGATGGAACTTAGACAGCGTAAAAATCTTATTTGCACTGTTCACCACCTTATGCGTATTGCCCATTGTCACGGCGCTATCTGCTGCTATGGCAACGGCATGTTTGTTTAAAACGCCAACTAAAGCCGTCATAATTATATTATGGATTAGTGATTTCTTGTTGCAAAGATAACAAAACTTACCGAAATTACAAGTACGATTTATGAAAAGATAAGTTAGCAACCTCCAAAGTGAGCATCCTTCCTTTCGGTGTTTTTAATTGTTTCAGAGATGTGACACAATACTATTGGTCGTGATATTCAAGAATGTATTTCCCTAGCAATTGACAGCCCGCCCCCGTTCCGTTTCAGTAAGCCCATACCTTCGCGGAGTTTAATCGGGGGCGGCGTAGGCTTTTGTATTATCTGTGGTATTTAACTATTATCTTATTCCGATGTTGCAAAGTTACGCTTTATTTTACTTCAAACAAAGAGATTTTGATATTTTTTTTGATGTTTGATGAAAATAGTAAGCACGCTGGTTGGTTTGCGACGTTACGAAACGACGAGTTTAACCGACACCCAACCCGCCCAAAACGTCTGCTAGCCCCAGCCACAAAGCATCTGAAAGCACTTAAAACACGCCCTTGTCAAGCAAAAATTATCGCCCATTCATCCGCTCATGCCAAGCCCCACTTCACACACAACGGCCACCCATTTCAAACCATCCTTTATATAATATGCGTTAAATTGCTAAACAACTAAAACCTACGCAAATGGCTACAAATATCCAAACAAACCTCTGCCAGAAACAACCAATAATGCGAAATGGTGATGCACATTTATCCTTCAAGCGATGATTTTTCGTTAATTAAATACGAAAAACATGCGGAAGTTGGTAAAGATAGCTTATCTTTGCTGCCAAATAAACACCACCTCTTTCGAGGTCTTACCATTAACAAAAACAAATAAACTATCCTATGCGTTTTAGAAATTTGCTCGCGCTTGCTCTTCTCGCCCTTGGTGGCACCATTCAGGCGCAATCGCAGATGCCCCCGATTCCGCGCGACCCTGCTGTTCGCATCGGCAAACTCGACAATGGGCTTACCTATTACATTCGTTACAACAACTGGCCAGAAAAGAGAGCCAACTTCTACATCGCCCAAAAGGTGGGTTCGCTGCAAGAAGAAGAAAGCCAACGCGGGCTTGCTCACTTTCTCGAACACATGTGTTTCAACGGCACGAAACACTTCCCCGGCGATGCGTTGCTGCGCTATTGCGAAAGCTTGGGCGTGAAATTCGGAGCCGACCTCAATGCCTACACAGCCATCGACGAAACAGTTTACAACATCGACAACGTGCCAACCACACGCCAAAGCGCGCTAGACTCGTGCCTACTAATACTTCGCGACTGGGCCGGCAGCCTTACACTCGACCCGAAAGAGATTGACCAAGAGCGCGGAGTGATACACGAAGAGTGGCGTTTGCGCACTAGCGCCAGCAGCCGAATGTTCGAACGCAACCTGCCTAAGCTCTATCCCGGCTCGAAATACGGCTTGCGCTACCCCATCGGACTGATGAGCGTGGTAGACAACTTTAAGTATAAGGAGCTGCGCGACTACTATGAAAAATGGTATCACCCCACAAACCAAGGCATCATCGTTGTGGGCGACGTGGACGTAGACCACGTTGAGGCCGAGATTAAAAAGCTTTTCGGCCCCATGAAGAACCCCGCAAACGCCTCGCCCGTAGTAACCGAGAATGTTCCCGACAACAATACGCCCATCGTTATCATCGACAAAGACAAGGAACAAACCAGCACCATCGTGCAAATGATGATGAAACGCGATGCTACTCCCGACTCGGTGAAGGGCGATGTTAACTATCTGGTGTACGAATACGTAAAAGGCGTGGGCATCGGTCTGCTTAACGACCGCCTGGCAGAGGCCGCCCTCAAGTCTGATTGCCCCTTCGTTGGCGCCAGTGCAAGCGTAGAAAGCTACATCTTTGCCAAAACCAAGGAGGCGTTCTCCATCGCCGTGTCGCCCAAAACCACCGAGTTGACGGCCGATGCACTGCGGGCAGCCTACACCGAGGCGTTGCGAGCAGCACAATTCGGCTTTACAAAAACCGAGTACGACCGCTCAAAATCGTCTACACTCAGTTCGCTCGACCGCATGTACAGCAACCGCGACAAGCGTTTTACCTCGCAATTCGCCAACAGCTACAAAGAAAACTTCCTGGACAACGAGCCCATTCCGCCCATCGAATACTACTACGAAACGATGAAACAGGTGGTGCCCAACATCCCATTGGAGTTTGTTAACCAGGTGTTTGCCGACCTTGTGTCGAAAACCGACACCAACTTGGTTATCGTTAACTTCAACCCGGAGAAAGAAGGACTGACATATCCCACCGAAGCAGGGCTCATAGCTGCCGTAAACCAGGCACGCACCGCTAAGCTAACGCCTTATGTAGACAACGTGAAGAACGAGCCGCTCATCACCAAATTGCCCAAACCCGGCAAGGTTGTCAGCCAAAAACGCGGTCCTAAGTTCGGCTATACCGAGTTGAAACTCTCTAACGGCGTAACCGTATTGTTGAAGAAAACCGACTATAAGAAAGACGAGGTGCGCCTTTCTGGTAGCGGCGGAGCGGGCAGTTCGAGCTATGGCGCGGCCGACTTTGTTAACCTCAACGTCTTCAACAGTGCCCTCGAAGTAAGCGGATTGGCCAACTTCTCGAACACCGAGCTGAGCAAAGCCCTCGCCGGAAAGAACGCATCGGCAAGCCTTTCGATGAGCGAAAAGCGCATGCGTGTTGGTGCAAACGCCACGCCTAAGGACATTGAAACGATGTTCCAGCTGGTTTACCTGCACTTCACTAAGATTAATAAAGACCAAGAGGCATTCAACAACCTGATGGAAAGCTTGAAAGTGAGCCTGCAAAACCGTGCCATATCGCCCGACCAAGCATTCAGCGACTCGCTCAGCGCAACCATCTACGGACACAATCCACGCGTGAAACCCCTCGAGTTGGCCGACCTTCCCAAGGTTAACTACGACCGAATACTGCACATGGCAGCCGAACGCACGGCCAATGCCAACGGTTGGCGTTTCATCATCATCGGCAATTACGACGAGGCTACCATTCGTCCGCTCATCGAACGCTATCTAGGTTCGCTGCCTTCTAAGGGTGCCAACCCCAACAGTAAGAAGGTAACCTTCTTCAAAAAGGGCGTAACCAACAACGATTTTACACGCAAGATGGAAACGCCGAAGGCCGATGCCAACATGGTTTGGTTTAGCGAAGACATCCCCTACACCACAGAGAATGCCATCAAAGCCAGCATCGCTGGCCAAATCCTCAGCATGGTTTACCTCAAAAAGATACGCGAGGATGCCAGTGCAGCCTACACTTGCGGCGCCGCAGGCTCGGCAAGCATCGACGACAAGGACCACAATGTAACCCTCTTTGCTTACTGTCCCATGAAACCAGAGAAGGCCGACCTGGCTTTGAAAATCATGCGCGACGAGGTTACCAACCTGTCTAAGCAGTGCGACCCCTCGATGCTGGCCAAAGTGAAAGAGTATATGGTGAAGGAAGCCGACAACGAGGCGAAGACCAACGGCTATTGGGCTGGTGTTATCAGCACATGGTATCGCTACGGCATCGACTTGCATACCGATTACAAAGCACTTGTGGCTAAGCAAACGCCCGAGAGCATTAGCAACTTCGTTAAAGAAATTCTGAAAGCAGGCAACCGCATTCAGGTTACGATGATGCCAGCAGAAGAAAAGAAGTAAATACATAAAGCGTTTGGTGGAAAGGCCGCAACATGGGCCCAATACTCCACCATCCATCCTAACAAACAACAGGTAGGGACGGGTCTGTTTACAAGACCTTCCCTACCTGTTTTGGGTTTATGGGATTTATTAGTTGACGGGTTGACGGGTTGACAAGTTGACAAGGGGACAAGAGAACGGAGTTGACGAGTTAACAAGTTTACAGGTTAACAAGGGAAAGGAGTGAACAAGATGACGAGGGAACAAGGGAAAGGAGTGAACAAGATGACGAGGGAACAAGGGAATGGAGTTAACGAGGGGGCAAGTGGGCAAGTTAACGAGTTGACAAGAGGACGGAGTTGACGGGTGAACAAGTTGACGAGTTGACAAAGGCCGAGAGGACGAGCTGACAAGAGGACGGGTTGACAAGAAGACGAGTGAACATGGGGACGGAGTTAACGAGAGGACAAGCTGACGAGAGGATAGTTAACAAACGAACAAGTTTACCAGTTTATAAGTTAACGAGTAGATAAGGCCGTGTTGACTTTTAAGGTAAGCCCTGCAACCGTTCGCCCAGGCTGTTGTAAGCGTACATGCTTTTCGTGCCATTGCCTATGCTCGCGTACATACCACGAACGTTTTGTCCATTTTTTCAGCAAGAACTTTAACATTATGGCTGCGATTTTTTCCACCAATCGCCCACCTTGCCGCAAAAAATCGATTCTCGCGAGGGTTTGTTTTGGTACAAAAAGGGGGTAGACTGTGAATGCGGCAAGATGAATATTTATTTAATAAAAACGCCATTTGCACCATATTTTGGGCCATTTGCAGCAAAATACAGTGCAATTTGGTGCTAAACGCAGTGCAATATGCCGCTAAACGCACTGCGTTTTGGTGCTAAATGCAGTGCGTTTTGGTGCAAAACGCAAGGTAAAATGGTGCAAAATGCAGTGCAAAATGCTGCAAAATGCAAGTCGAAAAGCATAAAAATACGCTGCAATGGTATAAATAAAACCTTTTAGAGACATTAAAAACATGGTTAAAAAGGGCGAAATAGTGGTTAAAAAGTAGGATTTTAGGGGTTAAAAGCGCGCAATTGGAGTTGAAAAAATATGAGTTGGCAACCAAACTAGAAAGGCAAAATGGTGCAAAATGTAGGTTCTAGGCTTAAAAATAGACAAGCATCAAGGCATGAAAGGGTAGAAATAGCGGAAATTTACCTACTTCTTAACCAATATTTTCGCTAGAATGGGTGGAAAACAAATCGCATTTTGTAAAACATATCGTAAGTTATTAAGATTATGAGTTGGAGAGTTGGGGAGCTGATGAATTAGCGAGTTGACAAGTTAGTGGGTTGATGAGTTGGGAAGTTTGGGAGTTTGGGAGTTGGGAGTTGAGAGTTGGTGAGTTGATGGGTTGAGTTGGGGAGTTTGGGAGTTTGGGAGTTGAGAGGGTGAGCTGGTGAGCTTGGGAATTGAGAGTTGTTGAGTTAATGAATTGATGAGTTGGTGAGTTAGTGAATTGATGAGTTGGTGAATTTGGGAGTTTGAGAGTTGAGAGCTGGTTGGAGAGTTGATGAGTTGGAGAGTTGATGGGGCGAGTTGGGGAGTTTGGCAGTTAGGAGTTGAGAGGGCGAGTAGATGAGCTGGTGAGTTTAGGAATTGAGAGTTGGTGAGTTAGTGATTTGATGAGCTGGTGAATTTGGGAGTTGATAAGTTGGTGAGTTAGTGATTTGATGAGCTGGTGAATTTGGGAGTTGATAAGTTTGTGAGTTGAAAGGTGGTTGGCGAGTTGATGAGTTGGGGAGTTATCAGCCGTTTGCTTTGTCGACAGGTGGAACGTACGTTCCAACTCCTATTTTGTTTGACTATAACTTACAGCGGTTGTATACTCTTTACCACGCCCGAATTTTGCCAATACTCCACACGAGCCTTTTTATACCCCTGCATGTCTTGGTAAATGCTGCGGTTTATACTATGATCTGCCCACCAAGGAGAATCGTCGCCCGCCCATTCCACGGTATAATGAGTGCCTCTACGTCCTGAATGGCGATTCACTTCCACCTCTCCTTGATATACTTTCAGGCTGTCGGTACAGAGGTCTTTCACCAAGGCAATGCCAAGAGCCGCCCCAAACACGCAGCTAGCACAGCATATCACTACGCCCCAAAGACGCGAATACCATTTTTCCTTTTTCTCGACGGCCAACAAATAGCCTGCATAAGTAATAAGAAACATGATAAGAGTCATAACCGCTTGGCGCAACAACCCCACGTAGCCATAGGTACAATCCGTCAAAAAAGTGATAAAACCAAAAAACAACACGAGAGCCAAACCAAAGGGTAGATAGAACTTCCATTTGGAAGGAGTGGACGTATTGGCGTTCGCCATGCTCTCTTGATTGCGTTTTGACCACCACGAGAACCTCCATCGCTTACCCTTTCCTTCTGTCGTTGAATCGCGTTCATTTCTCGTCTGTGTAATTTCAGCTAGTATCGCGTTCCATTCTAGCGTGCCTTCAACAAGTTGTCGTTCGCCATACTGGTCGCGTAGGGTAATGGTAACGGGCTTGCCACCATCGTATTTCACCGACCAGCTGCGCACCACCCGATCGTTATCGTCAGGCGAATTGCCGTTCAGTGTTTCCCTTTCCACGGCATCTACATATCGTTTGGCCTGCAGCAACGTGCCTCCGCCCAAGCGATGTGCCGTGGCTACGGCCTCTAACTTACGTCCTTGCTTTAACAGTTCTATTATTTGTTCTTTCATCATGGGTTTTGTTTAAGTGTTTTTTCCAATTCAAGCTTCATCATGCAGTTTGCTGTGTTACTCTAAAAGACATCGGCAACAATTGAAGATGCGCTATAAAACCCGCCTTGGAGGTAGAGAAATATTGCATTGGGCTATTATCAATGTAACAACAACACACACTATTATCCACCCGATGATATACGCATAGTTATATGCAGGGGTGTCTGTTGCCCTTCCGCGATAATAATTCATCACGCGTTCGTGCCGACCCGACTTTACATAATACCGCCAAATGCCGAAGAAAAGGGCACAAAAGGAACCGCATACATAAAGTACTGAGAGTTGCTTACCAAAAGGCAGCAGGTGTAGTTTATTCAATTTGTCTAACAATATGAGTAAAGGGAATAGTAAACCAGCCATTATTCCACCTGGTCCGCTAACCTTTCTGTCGCCTCTATCTTGGCTGCGTTCGCCCGCAAAGTATATTCTATCAATGATGTTGAAATGTGCCATAACGGTAAATTGAAAAAGTTGCAAGGCTATGAAACCTTTGTATGCTAGTTGTTTTGTTGTTATCGTTTAAAAGCGGTGTGGCTTAAAATAATGCATTAACCCCATACAGCCAACAACAATGATGCTGTTAGTTCGCTAGAACTTGCGTATGGAATCTACCTTTATCGTGGGTAAATACAGTGTGTCGGGCGAGTTGGATATGCATAACTTACCTTGTTCAAAGAATAGAAGTTTTGCCCTTTTCAGATAGTTCACCAAGCGATAGTGGCAGTATGTCTGTTGGTTGTCGTAGCTTAACAGCAATGTGGTATCGGGTTTGCAATAGTGGATTGTGGGGTTGTTATCGTTGCTAGTAAGGTATGAAACCTCAGAAAAGAGATAAATCTTTTTTCCATCAACCTCTAAAAACTCAGTAAGTGCAAAGTCTTTCAGCTCTTTATCAAGTCCTTTATATAGTGGTCCGATAAGAAATCCTGGATGATTACCATCCTCGTTGAATAACTTTCGGGTGGATAGCAATAAGAAACTGGTGTATTCTTTATGGCACGCAACGTAGCTCTCGATGGCAGCATAGCAGTCTTGTCTTACCTGATAAGGATGCTTATTGGTGCAGCTAGCCATCGCCAATGCAAGGGTTATTGATTGGGCAATGGTTAAAAGTTTATTCTTTCCCATATAGTTTCCTTTTGTTTCTTATGGCAGCAGTGGTCTTTTTCGTGCGTTCCGTTAGGGACACTTGAAGGCGACGAGGGTACGGAATACCTCCTGTAATCTGATGAAATGCGAATAGTTTACTGGACACGTTGCAAACGTGTAGAACCTTTTTGGAGGGAGACGAATGCCGTTTCTAATGGTGTCGTGGTAGTAAATGCCAACACAAAGTCGCCACGAGGGGCAAACAAGTAGGGGTTCGGCTGCTTGATTTCTCGTTTTTGGTTTTGCGGAACGTCATGTTGCCCTGCCTGCCAAATATCCGAGCAGCATGCTTGGGTTGGCCTCTTTTGTACCAGGAACTATTTGAAGAAACTCCCTCCTTTTTGCAATTCCTTATTCATGAAACGGTAGAAAATGCCGCTTGAATCGGCCTCCAGCAACGGCAGGTCTAGCTCTTCATACTTAAAATGGCCGTCCTCAATCAGCCTTTCCTCGCACAATCGCTCCCGGATGTCTGCCAAAACCACTTTAAGTCCTTCGTCGCGAAGGGTTATTTCGTCTTTCGTCTCGCAGGCTAGAACTACGGATGCCTCGTTGATGTAGGGTGAATTGGTGGTTTCGTTGTTAGAGAATGTTAGCTCTGTGTCGGCTGTTTTCGTTTCGCAATCGAAATTAGACACCAGTCCTGCGCGTTCAATGGCTCGTAGGTAGTTGCGGGTTAAGAAGTTGATGCACAGCCCTTTCTTATGCTTGATGCAAGAGGAAAGGTACGAGTTGGCATGCATCCCCATCGCGAAAACATTGCCGATGCTGAACGATGAAGACAGTGTGGAGAGCTTGGGCTGCCCGTCTTTGCCATAATACGAGACGATGAAGACAGGGTACCCAGGATAGAACTTCTTTGTGTCTAGCTTTACCTTCATTGTTGAGATAATGGTTTGGTGTGGTGATACGTTGTTTGCCGACGGCGAATAAGCCGCGTTGCATTTGTTCTTTTCTTTTTAGGGGGCGGCCATTTCCAGTCTTTACTTCGCTGCCCTTTTTGTGAGAGCCCTTCTGTTGCGATAGTGAGGCGTACGCAGATTGTAGGGGCCGGTGCGTTGTTCTTTTGCACCAAGTGTGTAAACGGAAACCTAGCGTAAGATGGTCTTCCGCTAGTTCCGTTTACGGTTTTACCTACGGTTCGCGCCACGTTGGCTTGCCCACATTACAACGCGGGCTTAATCTGTGCCAGCCAAGCATCGATGCGTTCGTCGGTCTTGTCGGCCTCGTTCTCATTGTCGAGAGCCAGTCCAACAAACTTTCCGCCTTTAACTGCAGGGCTGTCTTCGAATGTGTAGCCTTCGGTAGGCACGCCTTCGAGCACGTTAGCCCCCGCATTGGTGGCGGCTTCACACAGCTCGGCCATTCCTCCGCAGAACGTGTCGGCGTTGGAATTGGAGTCGCCGCAGCCGAAAATGGCCACCGTTTTGCCTTTTAAGCCAACCTCGTCGAGCAGTTTCACGCCCTCGTACCAGTCGTCTTGCATCTCACCCGAACCCCACGTGGATGTTCCCAGCAGCAGGTTCTCGTTTTCGTTAAGCACGTCGGCAGTCAGGTCGCCCACGTTAATGGCTTCCACGCCCAATTTCTCGGCTATTTTTTCGGCTATGCCTTGGCAGGTGCCCATTGACGAACCGAATATAACAATTGTTTTTTTCATCGTTTATCTGTTTGTGATTAATGTATTGCAAAGATAAAAATAAATGTTCATTCGCTATGCGTATGGATGTTATTTTTGCTTACTTCTCGGTCTGATCTTTCGTGCACGTACAAAAATGAATGGGCCTGTCCCAAGGATGGGGGCGCAAAAAAGTGCCTTACATCTTTTTCTATTTAGGTTAAAAACCTTATCTTTGTCGTGCAAATTGTTACGTCCACGCTGTGGGGCGCGCGCAGTGTGCATCATCATTAACAACAGCCTAAATGTGCCATACAATGGAAGAACAATCAATACGCAAACCTTATCTGAGAAAACCTAAATGGCTTTACACCAAGATTGAGGGTGGAGAGAAATACGGATTTGTAGAGAAAACGCTCGAAGAGAATGGTTTGCACACGATATGTAGTAGTGGAAAATGCCCGAATAAGGGACATTGCTGGAAAAGCGGAACGGCTACCTTTATGATATTGGGTGACCGTTGCACACGCGCGTGTCGATTTTGCGCCACGCAAACAGGGAGTCCTTTGCCGCCCGACCCTCACGAACCGTTGAAAATTGCGCGTAGTGTGCGGGCGATGGAGCTAAGGCATTGTGTGATAACATCGGTAGATCGCGACGACTTGCCCGACAAGGGGGCGGCTCATTGGGCAGAAACCATCCGCCGAATACGCGAACTTTGTCCTGAGATTATTATCGAAGTTCTTATCCCCGACTATCGCGGGCAGGAGCTGCAAACGGTGTTAGCGGCTGCGCCCGACATCGTTGGGCATAACTTGGAAACGGTGGAAAGGCTCACACCAAGCGTTCGTCACCGCGCTACCTACCGCAACAGCATGGGAACTTTGCGTGAGATTGCCGAGCAGGGCTTTATCACTAAGACTGGAATCATGTTGGGTTTGGGCGAAACGCAGGAAGAGGTGAACGCCCTATTGCAAGAGGCTTACGACGTGGGATGCCGAATGATAACCATCGGGCAGTATCTGCAACCGAGCGAAAAGCAATTGGATGTGGTGGAATATGTTCATCCCGACACGTTCTTGGCCTATAAGCGAACTGCTGTGCGCATTGGTTACGAGAACGCCGAAAGCTCTCCCTTTGTGCGTTCTTCGTATATGGCGGAACAATCGTTTATTAGTATGCTGGTGCGGAAAAAGAAGTTGGAGGGGAAGAATAAAGGTGAAAGGGTGAAAGGGTGAAAAGATGGCTAACGCCCTTTAAAGGTGAAAAAGTGAAAGGGTGAAAAGGTGAAAAGGTGAAAAGGTGAAAAGGTGAAAAGATGGCTGACGCCTTTTAAAGGTGAAAGGGTGAAAGGGTGAAAAGATGTATGCGCCCCTTTAAAAGTTGCCTAACAGTTTCTAGATTTATAGTTCGTTCTAGCTTTTGGACTGGTCGGACTGGTCTGACAAGTCTGACTTGTCCTATTAGCCTGCCACCACCTACAAACACAAGCGGCAAAGCTATTGGCTTAACTCCTTAACTCCATAACTCCTTAACTCCTCAAAAATAACTCCTCATAATCCCTCCTCTTCCAATCCTTTAATCCTCTTTTTAGGTGTTACGCCCAATGCGCGAAGGCCATCAATGCGTCTAAGCACATTGCCCTTCCCGTCGAAAAGCTGACCGCGAGCCTGCTCGAAGTTACGAACAAGACGTTGCAGCTGACCTTCAAGGTCGGTGAATGTCTCGGTAAAGCCCGCCACTTTGTCGTATAGGTCGGCAGCTGTTTTCACTATCTTCTCCACGTTTTTGCTCTGTCTGTCGTATTGCCACAGGTTATAGGCCAGCTGTAAAGCCATGAGCAAGTTGCTGGGCGAAATGATGATGATGCGTTTTTGGTATGCATAGCGGCTCAAATCTGGCTGTTGTTTCATGGCTGCGATGTAGCTGTTCTCGTTGGGAACAAACATCAGCACAAACCCGATGGCGTCTTCCACCAGCTTATCGTAGCTTTTAGCCGACAGCTCGTCTACATGTCTGCGCACACTCTTGGCGTGTTCGGCCAGCAAGCGGTCGCGTTCGTGCTCATCGTCAGTGGCTACGGCGTCGGCGTATGCCGTTAACGACACCTTAGAGTCAATCACCACCGACCGCCCTTCGGGAAACCTCACAACCACATCAGGGCGAAATGTTGCGCCATCTTCGCTCTTCACCGATTCTTGCACAAAGAATTCCTCATCGCGTTGCAGGCCGCTATTCTCCAAAAGCGTTTCAAGAACCATCTCACCCCAGTCGCCTTGCGTTTTACTCTCGCCTTTCAAGGCTCGCGAGAGGTTAGCCGCATCTTCGCCAATGCGTTCTGTTTGTTGTTTCAGGCTGTCAACCGTTTGCTGTTGTTGCTGCTGAAACAGTTTCATTGTGTTTTCGAAAGCCTTTTGCAGTTCGGTTTTGTTCACCTCATTTTGCGTTTTGCTCTCGTTCACAGCCCGCTTAAAGTCTGTAAACTGCTCCTTAATAGGCCGCAAAAGGTCGTCCATCTGTGTGCGGTTCGCCCTTTGCAATTCCTCTTGTTTAGCCGCCAGTTCTTTAGCGGCAGTGTTTTGCATGTCTTTTTTCAGACTTTCCAGCTTTTGTTCCCATCGTTGGTCGCTTTCCCTACGTAAGTCTTCGGCGTGTTGGCGTTCCCTATCAAGGTTTTGGTTAGCCCGTTGCAGGTTGTCGTCGGCTTGGTCGAGCATGCGTTTAGCATACTCGCGTTCTGTTTCCAATTGCTTTTTTAGTTCGTCAATCTGCCGTTCGTACCCCGCCTTCGTATTCTTAAAGAGTACGAAAACGAAGACTACGGCCACAATGATGATAAGGGCAAAAACTATTTCCATGTGGATTATTTTTGAGGAGTTATTAATTATGCACCAACGTCCCGATATTCTCACCGCGCATAACGCGTTCGAGATTACCCATAACATCCATGTTAAACACGTAGATGGGCAAGTTATTCTCCTTACACATCGTGGTTGCGGTGAGGTCCATCACTTTCAAGCCACGCGTATAAATTTCGTCGTAGGTTATTTCTGCAAACTTTGTGGCCGTTGGGTCTTTCTCTGGGTCGGCCGTATAGATGCCGTCCACGCGCGTACCTTTTAGCATTACGTCCGCCTCTATTTCAATTCCGCGCAACGAACTGCCCGTGTCTGTGGTGAAATAAGGCGACCCTGTTCCGGCAGAGAAAATGCAGACGTAGCCCGATTCCATGCTCTCGATGGCCTTCCACTTGCTGTAAAACTCGCCGATAGGTTCCATCCTAATGGCCGTAAGCACCTTCGTTTTCACGCCGATAGCCTCTAAGGCCGAACTTAATGCCAACGAATTCATCACCGTTGCGCACATGCCCATCTGGTCGCCTTTAACACGGTCGAAACCCTTTTGCGCCCCACTAAGTCCGCGAAAGAAGTTACCACCACCGATAACGATACCTATTTGCACGCCCATCTCATGCACAGCCTTAATCTGTTGGGCATATTCTTGCAGACGTTGTGGGTCTATTCCGTGGCTTTGAGCGCCCATCAAGCTCTCGCCGCTCAACTTTAATAATATTCTTTTGTACATTGTATATAATGTTATTGGATTGTCCTAACTTATACGGCTAGCGCGCTGTTGCTAAATCTCGAACCGCAGTTTGTTGGCCATTTCGCCGTTGGTGGCATAAGGTTGCGAGTAAGTTCGCAGCTGGCCTTGCCTGTCTCGTAGCGTTATTAGGCCATCGGTTTCCACCCCAACAAGTTCTGCATCAAATGCCCCTTGTTTGTCGTTGTAACGATGAAAGCCCGTTGCGCGATAAAGTGAGGCGTTGTAACGAGCGGCGATGAGGTGGGTTTGACCTGCCTTCAACAAGTTCCACTGTGCGAGAAAAGCCTCAACAATGCTGTCGAGCAACGGCATTAGTGCCACCTGCTTACCCGTAATCTGCGCGAGCGAAACAGGGTTTGGCGCATCGCTAACAAACTGAACCTGATTAACGTTCAGCCCGATGCCGTACACAAAACGACTGATTTCGCCATGCGCAAGGCTCGCCTCGATAAGCGTTCCGCTGATTTTGCGGTCGCGCCAATAGATGTCGTTCGGCCATTTTATACGGATGTCGGGCGTAAAGCGGTCCAAAACATCCTTGATGGCCAATGCTCCTGCCATCGACAGGGCAAACTGTTGTTGTACGGCAACGAACGAAGGGCGCGCCATTAGGCTGAAAAGCAGGTTCTTTCCCCGTTCGCTTTCCCAGCGGTTAACGCCTTGTCCGCGCCCCGCCGTTTGCCAAAGGGTGCTCACCACCACCATTTCGTCTGCCTCCAACGCCAGTCCTTTTATATAAGTGTTGGTCGAAGTGGTTTCTTCCAAGTGTATCTGCCTAATCTTCATGCCTAAGCCAGCAGTGGGTTAAAGGCGTCTTCGATGTGTTCCAGCTTGGCGTTTTCGTTGCTATTGCCAACGATTGTCACCACGTCGAAACGCACCTGTTCCACCACATTAAACTGTTTGATGTAGTTGTTGGCGGCAATTCCAAGGTTTCTTATCTTCTGCCTGTTCACCGCGTCGGCAGGTTCCGACACATCGTCTGTCGTGCGTGTCTTCACCTCAACAAACACAACAGTGGTCAAGTCGGCTGTAATCGCCACCAGGTCGATGTCTCGTTTGCCGCAATGCCAATCGCGTTCGCGAATAACATATCCCTGTTTTTGCAGGTATTCGGCAGCTAAATCTTCGCCCCATTTGCCCAAGTCGTTGTGCTTTGCCATGCCTATATATCTTTTCTTTCTTGCAAAAGTAGCCTTTTTATGGCAGTTTGCAAAGTGTGGGCACGTGTTTTTTGGCTGCAACGTGCCAAATGTGCGGTCTGTAAATGCCTACGCCAGTTGCAGCAGGTGGTTTTTATGATGAAACCGCCTTAACTTTTAGTGTTTCTATCAAGTGATAACAGCGTGTTGTCTTTGTGATGCAACATAGGACAAACGAAGTGCAGGGCTAACCAACTCACTGGCTTATAAACTCACGAGAGTTCAACTACTACCGAATGTATCAACTCTGCAACTTACCAGCCCATCAACTCATCAACTCACGAACTCGCAAACTTACCAACTCATCACCTCATCAGCTCACCAACTTACCAACTCACAAGCCTATCAACTTACAAGCTCACCAACTCAAAAACATCAACTCACCAACTCTTCAACCCGCTAACCCAAAAGCTTAAATTGTTATTTTTATTTTTACAATTATGTTCTGATTTTTACTCCGTTCTAGCGAAAATGTTGGTTAAAAAGTAGGTAAATTACCACTCTTTCTACCCTTTCAAGCCTTGGTGTTTGTCTATTTTTAAGCCTAGAACCTACATTTTGCACCGTTTTGCCTTTCTAGTTTGGTTGCCAACTCGTATTTTTTCAACTCCATTTTCCCGTTTTTAGCCCCTAAAATTCCACTTTTTAACGGCTATTTTGGCCTTTTTAGCCATGTTTTTGATGCCTCTAAAAGGTTTTGTTTATACATTTACGGTGTATTTTTATGCTTTTCGACTTGCATTTTGCCGCGTTTTGCCTTGCATTTAGCACCAAAACGCCTTGCATTTAGCACCAAAACGCCTTGCATTTAGCACCAAAACGCACTGCATTTAGCACCAAAACGCACTGCATTTAGCATCAAAACGCACCGCATTTTGCACCAAAACGCACCGCATTTAGCTGCAAATCGCCCAAAAACGGGTGTTAGTGGCGGTCTGTTTAAATAAAAATTCATTTTGACTGCATGTACAACTGAACACTTTTTGCACCGAAACAAACCTCCGCGAGAATCGATTTTTTGCGACAAGGTGGGCAGTTGGTTGGCAAAAAGGGCACTCATAATGTTAAAATCCAAGCTGAAAAGTTGACAAATCATCAGCTTAACGAGTTGACAAGTTAACGGTTAATTTGGTTGACGAGTGATTTGGTTGACGAGTTTACAAATTGGCGAGTTACGAGAGGGATAGGCCGTGAGTTTATGAGTTGGGAGTTGTTGAGTTGATAACTCCTGCACTTCGTACATGCGCAGAACGTTTATCTTGGTTTGGCATCACAAGGATGGTAAACTCCTCTCCATTTAAAGAAATATCAAAAGTCAAAACGACGTCGGTATCTAGAAACTTAATATTCGATATAATTGCAGTTAATATGCAGACCTAAAATGCTCGTTTTTTATGTTATGTAGCATGAACGCATGCGTTATTTATGTTTTTTAACCAAAAATTAAGACATTGGATGGTTTACACTTACTAATTTTACAGCCGTATAAAGATAGATGATGAATTTTATTTGCGGATAGATATGAGTGAAGGAATATATCATCCGCACCCGATGCCCTTGACAATTTATATTTCTAACCGCTTTTAAACATACCCAATGACAGCAAAGACAAGAAAATTTCTTTTGGGAGCACTATGCGTATTGGCCTTTAATGGTTATGCCCAGAAGAAGACAACACTAAGTGCTGAGGTTTATGGCTACAAACAAGAAATGGTTTATTTCGATTGTTTGCAGTCGCCTTTCTTCAATGCCGAGTTTCATACCAACCCCGGCGATGAACATTTGTACTCGTTCGAAACAAAGAACCTCGTGTGCATGCTTATCAACGGACAGGTGAACGTGTTGCTGATGCCTGGCGACAGCATACACGCCGTGGTACGCTACGATGGAAAACGCCCATCCGAAGTGGTGTTCAGTGGCAGTGAAAAGGCTGCTGCGGCCAACCGCCTGATAAGTAGCATCGACGACATGAGAAGGCAGATGCGTTATAAAAGTCAGCTGTTGGCTTGTGTCGTGGTAGACATTAAGCCACAGCAGCGAATTGAAGACTCGCGAACGCTGCTCTCGAAGGTACAAGAAATGGTGGCTAAGCAGAAGTCGCAACTAAGCGATGTGGCAGCCGAATACATCCTTGCCAATACCGAAGCGGCCGCATACATCTCGTTTATGGAATATCCGCAGATGTATGCCGACACCCGAAAGACACCCATTGCCGAGCAAGGCATTGGCGATTATTGGAAACTGATGGACGGTGTTAAGACACGTTCGGGCGAAGGAGCATTGCGTAACCCCGACTACGTGAGTTTCCTTATGCGCTATTGTTTCTACGAAAACGAGAAAAAAGCTGTTGCCAAAAAAGCAACATACACCATGCCCCGACAGCTCGAAACCATGTATAAGGAGCTGGCTGCCTTCTATCAAGGCGCACAACGCGATGCCGTGCTTTACCAATTACTTGTTAGCTTTATGCGCAATGGAAAAGAATTGGAACGCGCCAAACCGCTGTTTGCCGAATATAAGGCTAAGTATAACGTGGACAAGGGGTATCTGGACATTCTTGAAAAGCTGATGGAATAGGCTGTAATGCCGCACATCTGCACCTCTAAACGGGGGGCATGCAAAGGGCTTAACGTGGTTTGTGCCTAGCCCTTTGCCTTTTATGGCCCCATCAAAACAACAATCTACACGCCAACCAATTTCGAAACGCATCATAAACTAATCCTGCTTATCGATGAGAACAACTGAAAACAACCACCAAACAGCACTTGGGTGGCTGTACATGCTATGTGCCATGTTGCTGTATGTTACCAGTGCGAATGCCCAAAGTGGGGCACTCGACGACTGGAAGAATACGCCTGTGACGCTGCGCGTGAGCAACGAACCGTTGGGAACGGTGCTCGAAAAAGTGGCCAAACAAGCCAATGCCACCATCGAATTTCAAGAAGTGGCACTTGTGGGCATCGCCCGCCCAACTACATTAAACGTAAAAGACGTACCGTTAGATAAGGTTTTGGGACGCTTAATTGGCGACCAAAACGTGTTGGTGCGCTACGAAATAGGCCGCCATATCATCATTTCGTCTTACAACAGGGATGTAGACGACAAAGAAATGCTACGCATCGAGGGTGTGGTTACGGATGCCAAGACCAACGAAACGCTGGTTGGCGCCACCGTTATGCTTACCGATGGCACTAAGACGGGCGGCGTAAAGGGTAGCATCACCGATGTGAACGGCAAATTTTCGCTGCAAGTTCCGCGCAAGAGCTCCATCAAAGTGTCGTATATGGGCTACGAAAGCATTTCGTTGCAGATTACCAAACCAAACCCAAACATGAAGATTGCGCTGAAAGCCGATGGCCACATGGTGGAAGAAGTGGTGGTTACGGGTCTTAGCAAGAGAAGCAAATCGAGCTTTACGGGCAACTATGTGTCGGTGAAAGGCGAAGAGTTGCGCAAACTAAACCCCAACAACATCCTTAAAAGCTTGCAGTTTTACGACCCCAGCTTTAAGGTTCTTGAAAGCAATACGCGCGGTTCGGACCCCAACGCGCAGCCCGAATTCCTCATCCGCGGCGACCAAAACCTGGGCACAACGGCATCGCTTAACAGCATGGACTTGTTGCTCGACAACGTTTCGAGCCGCCCAAACACGCCGCTCTTTGTGCTGGATGGCTTCATCGTGTCGATGAGTCGCATATTGCAACTCGACCCCGAACGTATCGAAAACGTTACGATATTAAAAGATGCAGCTGCAACAGCCATCTATGGTTCGCGCGCATCTAACGGCGTAGTGGTTATCGAAACCAAGGTTGCGCCCGATGGTGTGCTGTCTGTTAGCTACAATGGAGGTCTGACCATACAGGCACCCGACCTTACCGACTATAAGCTAATGAACGCGAGCGAGAAGTTGCAGATGGAATGGGATGCAGGCGTTTACGAACCGTCTAACGACAAGAGCATGAACCGCTACAACCAATTGCTGCGCAACGTGCTGGCTGGTGTAGACACTTATTGGCTGAGCAAGCCCCTGCGTACAGCCATTACGCACCGCCATTCGATATCGGCAGCGGGCGGAACAGAGGTTTTCCGTTATAGCCTAGACCTTAACGCCGCGTTTAACCCTGGCGTGATGAAAGGTTCGGAACAAAACAACAAGAGCCTTAATTTCAGCATGACCTATCGTAAAGAAAACGTTTCGGTAGGTGCAAGTCTTAACCTCTCGGAAACAGACGGACACAATTCGCCCTACGGCTCGTTCTCCGAATATACGCGCGTAAACCCCTATTATCGTCCAACAAACGAGTTTGGCGAGTATTTGCAGCAGCTAGACAACCACACGGGGGCCGGTAGTGTGCCCATTGCCAACCCCCTTTATAATGCCAATGTGGGCATAAAAGACCTGACAAGCAACACCAACATCACGGCTAGCCTGAACTTGGAGTATCGCTTGTTGAAGAATTTGAGGCTCACCGAGAACGTTTCTTACATGCGCGGAATGGCGCGAACAGAGAATTTCTTGCCTGCTACGCACACGGTTTTCATTACCGAATTAGACAAGACCTTGCGTGGTAGCTACACTAAGAACACGGGCGAGATGACCTCGTGGTCGAGTAACCTGGGCTTGAACTGGAACATGGCCTTTAAAAAGCACCTGCTCAGCGTGTTTGGCAACTGGACACTTAGCGAAGACCGCAGCAACTATGTAAACCTTTCGGCCGTGGGTTATCCCGATTCGCACATGGACGATTTCATCTTCGGAAACAAGATGAGAACCCATCCCAGCGGCTCGGAGTCTATCGCAAGGTCGATGGGACTTATCACACAGCTTTCTTATAGCTACGACAACCGCTACTCGGTGGATGTTAACGTGAGCAGCGAAATAACATCAAGATATGCCGACCACAACCTCACTCCTTTTTGGAGCGTTGGTTTAAGGTGGAACGCTTATCGTGAAAAGTGGTTGGCTGGTCGCGTGTCTAACCTTGTGTTTAGAGCCACCTATGGTGTAACGGGTGCGCAAAATTCTAGTCCTGCCGATGCCATCGAGTATTACACGTTCAGCCAAACGATGCGCCCTTATGCCTCGTTCTCCACGTTGGGGGCGGTGTTGTCGCGCCTGAACAATCCCAACATCAAGTGGACTAAGACAGATAACATGAGCTTTGGGCTTGATGTGGGCGTGTGGAAGAACCGTGCCAACCTCTCGTTCAACTATTACAACAACATCAGTAGGCAGTTGTTAACCAACTACGACCTTGCCCCCTCAACAGGTTTCGAGTCGCAATACATCAACGCCGGCGAACTTCAAAACCGCGGTTTCGATGCTACGCTCAACGTTATCGCTTTGCAGAATATCCGTAAGCAATTTTATTGGACGGTGGCTTTGGGTATGAACCACAACCGCAACAAGATACGTAAGATATCCGACTACCTTCGTAAAATGAACGAAGAGCAACTTAAATCCAAGTCGGCTCCGCTGCCCGTTTACCAAGAAGGCAAGTCTACCACCACCTATTACGCCGTGCGTTCGTTGGGTATCGACCCCATGACGGGCAACGAAGTGTTCCTTACGCGTAATGGCGAGAAGACCTTTAAGTGGAACTCCGCAGACAAGGTGCCCGTTGGCGACACAACACCGAAGATGAACGGCACTATCAGTTCGTCTGTCAATTGGCGCGACCTCTCGTGTACGCTCGGTTTCATCTACAAGTGGGGCGGTATCGTTTACAACCAAACGTTGGTTGACAAGATTGAGAACAGCAACATCGCTTATAACCTAGACCGCCGCGCCGCACAAGACCGTTGGCGCAAGCCAGGCGACGTAACGAAGTACAAGCGCATAGACCTTAATGGTTCGCAAACGCCTGCTTCCGACCGATTTATCATGAAAGATAACGAGCTGAGGTTGGCCAGTGTGAACGTAGGTTACCGCTTTAAGCAAGCCGATTATAAGCTTTTGAGCCGACTAAACATCGATGTGCTGTCGCTCAACTTCACCACCAACGACCTCTTGCGCCTTTCAACGGTGAAGATGGAGCGTGGTCTTGGCTACCCCTTCTCACGTTCTTATACATTCACTTGCTCCATCATCTTTAAGTAAATAGCCTTATGAAGCATTTAATTTTCCCCTCCATATTATATAAGGTGTGCCGCATGGGCACCTTCCTCTTGGCTTGTTCGCTTGTAACTGCCTGTTCGGGATGGTTTGATGTAAGCCCCAAGACCGACCTTAAAGCCGATGAGATGTTCTCCACCGAGTCGGGTTTTGAAAGTTCGCTCACGGGTATCTACCTGCTGATGACCGACCAAGGGGCTTATGGCGGCAACATGTCGTTCGGCTTGCTCGACCAACTGGCGCAACAATACGACTACATCCCCGACGGAGCCAACGACCGTGCAGCCATCTACAACTACGCCACAGCAACCTCGGATGGTTTCCGAACCAAGCAGAAACTCGCCCAATCGTGGCTGAAACTCTATAATGTAATTGCCAATTGCAACAACTTCATTAAGTGGCTCGACCGCAATGGAGAGTCGGTTATACGCAATGTTAAGATCCGAAACACTTTCCGTGCCGAGGCTCTTGCCATAAGGGCGTATTGCCATTTCGACCTGCTTAGGGCCTGGGGGCCGTGGAAATATGGTACAGATGCGGCCACAGCAGATGTGCCATGTATTCCTTATCGCATGGTGGCCGATAATTCTAAGCAGCCGCTTTTGCCTGCGAAAGAGATTGTGAAATTGGCCTTGAAAGACCTCGAAGAGGCCAAAGAACTGCTGGCACACGAGAAGAAAATGCGCTTGGACAACAGCGAACGCCGGTTCCGTTTTAACTACCATGCCGTTAACGCCCTTATGGCGCGTATCTATTGTTATGCCGGCGATGCCGCAAATGCCGTGGCTTGCGCACAAGATGTGGTGGACAATTGCGGCTTGACGCTGGTTTCGAGCAATCAAGACGACCCCATTCTCTTCTCCGAGTGCATCGCTGCGCTTAACATCTATCACCTTAACGAAACCTTTTCGTCGCATTGGGCCGACGGAGAGAAGTACACAACCCAGTACTTTATCCGTTCAGAACGGTTCAACAGCTACTTTGAAGTGTCTGGCGACCGCCGTGAAGACATGCGCTCGAAGAGCTCAGCGTTCTACGAACACGCAGCAGCAAAGACCGCTTTGTCGCGTAAGTACAACACCAACCCCAAGGAGGCTGTACCACTGATACGCCTGCCTGAGATGTATTACATCCTCTGCGAAATGACGCCAGACCTAACCCAGGCTGCCCGATTCCTCAATGCCGTGCGCAACAAGCGTGGCTATTCGCGCTCGCTTAACGTAAACTTCGCCGACGAGGCTAGTCGCTTAAAGGCCTTAGACCGCGAGTTCCGCAAGGAATTTTATGCCGAAGGGCAGTATTGGTACTTCTTGAAACGCCACGGAATAACGGAACTGGCCTACGATAACAGCATCGTTTTGTCGAAAGAACGATTTGTTTTCCCACTTCCCGATGCCGAAAAAGAATATGGCTGGACCGCATCTCACGATGCACAAGCTGGCACACAAACCCCACAAACCAACCCTTAAACCACGATGAAGATGAAGAATAAGTTTGGATATGTCGTTGCCGTGGCCCTTGGCTGCATGCTCTCTTCCGCTTGCAAGGAAGAAATGGTGCCACTTTATGCCGATGATGGCGACGGCGTTTACTTCAATTATGGCAACAAAGAGGCACTTAACGCCACTGTAAACTTTGCCGACTCCATTCTCACCGCCCCCAAGGAGATTGCCGTTTCCTTAAAGCTTAAATTGATGGGGCGCGATTCCGACCAGCCTAGAAGGGTGGTTCTCAAATCAAGAGCCGTGCAGGGCGTGGCCGAAGCCACGGTGGTTTGTCCCGAAGTGGTGTTTAAACCAGGCGAACACGAGAAGTCGGTGACGGTGTTGGCACAACGCCCTTCATTGGTAGACAGCACCTTTAAGGCCGAAGTGTACATCGATGCCAACGACCCAGCCTCGCAGATAGGGGAGGGGATAAAGGAGTTTCAAGCTTTCACCTTGCATGTGAAGGAAGCCTATACCAAGCCGTCTCAATGGGACGGCATGGGAGGTTCGTACTTCGGAACATGGTCGGCTGCTAAACAAAAGTTGCTGGTAAAGGTGACGAAACGTAACAATTTCTACGCCGAGAACGACTATTCCAAGTTCGTTCAGTGGAATCTCGCCGCCGTAGACAGCCTTCGCCGTCAGCAGCAAGCAGCCCCACAAACAGCTATCGAGGTAGACATACCCTTCACTAACGACAACACTTACGCCAAACCTTGGTATTGGACGTCGCTACAAGACACCTATCTGGGCAGTTACCAAAGCGGCTCTTTCGTAGGGCTTTGCAACAGCATGGACATCACTACGGCTAACGAATATGCCCAACTTGGAGGCAACGAGGCGGCGATGAAGGCTTTGAACCTGCGTGCGGTGAACCTGATGATGCAACGATACAACACCTTTTATCTGGACGGATGGCGGCCAGGCAACAGCTACAAGGGCAGTTTCTACATCCCCATGTTGCCTAATGTGGCCTACGAACTGGTTGAACCGCAGCCTTGGAAAGACCAACAAGGAGGTAAAGCCATGATTGAGAAGTACTACGGACCCTATTCTGCGGCGAAATATCGCTTTATGATAAACGTATGGCTTGCGCACAAAGGCGCGGATTTCGTGCTTAATCAGCTCTTCCCCGTGATGAACGAGTGGGGCGATGTGCACTGGGATGCCTCGCTTGGAGGCGAAGCTGCCATCAAGGCTTGCAACAAGTTGTTCCGCGAAAAGGCCGCACAAGGCTCTTACCCCTTTACGTTCCCCACTGTGCCGTAAGGCAAGCAAGGGCATTAAGAAGGTGCGTTTGGCGCACAAAACGATTGGTGCGCCAAACGCAAATCCATAAAATAACGTATAAATTAACTGGAAATGACGAATAATATAATCATACTAGCGGTGAGTAAGCATCTGAGAACGGCTCTCCGCTCGCCTTGGAAAAGCGTTGGGAGCAAGGCCGCTTGTCTTTCTCTGCTTGTTGCCGGCATGTTCTCTTCCTGCTACGAAGACAAGGGAAACTATACGTACAGTTTCGATGGAATGAACGCCATCGACACGCTTATATTTTCACCTGCCTCGGTAGAAACGCTTACTGGGCAGACCATAGAGTTTACCCAGCCGCTCACTGCGGACGAAACGCACAAGCGTATTGAAGTGCAGGTGGGACAAACGCTGTTAAAAAACACCGACCATCTAGACTTCCAATGGATTCGTTCTTATCAAAAGGGCAAGGAAACCGTAACAGATACATTTACAACTAAGGGCTATCTAGATGTTGAACTGCCTGTGGGCAAGGCCACTCGTTTCACCGTTCACCTTAAAGTACACGACCGTAGCACGGGCCTTTCGCGCTATCAGAACTTTGCGGTAGCCACTCGTCCCATTTACAAAAACAGCCTTTTCTTCCTTCATGGCAAGGCGGGCAGCGTTCAGTTGGGCAACGTCGAGACGGTTGGCTCTGTTACCAATGTGCGCAGCGATGCCTATAAGCTTATCTATAAAGAGGAGAAAAATCCCTTTACCGATGCCTATAAGCTGATGTTCCATTATGGATTGGTAGCCGAAGGTAGGGATTTCTTGAAGAAACAAAACTTTATCGTGTTCCTAAATAAGGGCGTGGTGAAGGCTTACGACCCCTTCGGATTGACGCCACGATTCACTGCCTACAAAGATTTTGTTGTGCCGGTGAGTGCCCAAGGTGCTTTCTTGGCAGATAAGATTGGCATGACGGGCGACCCTTCTAACCAGTCAGACTTCTACTATATGTTGGGTAAGGACGGCCGTTTCTTAACGGCTCGCACCATTCCTTCTTTCAAAACGCCCGCCACCGAGGGTTCTGTGTCCAACTATAATGTTACCGCTGCCGCTATCACGGCAAGCCATTTCGTGCTGTGGGACGGACGTAACAACCGTTTCTTGTACGTAAGCAAAGACGATGGTTACGGCATTTGGGCAGAACAACAGGCGTATCAAGCACAGTTAAACAATCCTGTGCTGGATGCACACGTTGACTTCTCGGGACTTAAAGAAGGACTTTCGCCTGTTGGAAAAAAGGCAATTTACGGCTATATTCAGTATCGCGAAAACTACAATAAGGCCACGCCTTACTTCATTTTCCGCGATAAAGCCGCCCCCAACTATTACCTCTACCAGCTCACCTCGACGGCAACTGACGGCGACAAGGGCTCTGGCGGCAATGGCGATGAACCTGCTTACACCATCAAGGGTCAGAAACTGGAAGGCTTTTCGCCATCGTCTGTTGCCACCATCCTTTATAATACGTGGTTCAGCACCAATTACATCTTCTATGCCGATGGGGCCGACGTGGTGCGTTATAACGTGAACAACGGCGATAAAGCCGTGTTGTACAGCGCGCCTGCGGGCTATACCATCGCGTGTATGAAGTTCCGTTCGGAAGATACCTTTATCTATTCTACCGACTTAGGGCGCTATCTAAGCATCGGATTGAATAATGGTGCCAACGGCGCCATTGCCGAAATTAAGCTCAATACGGCATCCGACCTAGACGAAACCTACGCTCCCCGCTTCTACGACAAGGATAGTGAGGGGCATAAGCTGGGCAACATCCTCGACGTTCAGTTTGTTCGCGAGTATTCGTATGCGTTGCCAAGCAATAAATAAGGTGTTAAGTTGACGAGATGGTTAGTTGACATGTCAATTAACCACCTCGTCAACCAACTCCCATCTTCACACTAAAAAAAACATCCATTCATGTATAAATCCTTCTTCACAATCCTTTTCTCGCTCTTTGCCGCTACGCTCTTTGCCCAGCAGTCAAGCAGTATTGAAGGCGAGAGCGAGGGCATTTCCGAGGGCCAACTGCAACTCATTGTACGCAGTTCGGAGAGCCGTTGGGAACTCATCCACACCGTGGCCTTTGCCAACGGACGTTTCTCCATGCCCAATATCGAACTTACCGAACCGCTGCCAGCCCGCTTAATGGTAGCTGGTTATCAAGGCGGTTTCTCCTTCTTTATCGAGCCTGGCACCGATTATCGCGCCCTTTTGCGCAACGACGAGGGCTGGTTTGTGCGCGGAAAAGGCTTGCAAGACACCGATAGGGCATACCAACAGAAGTGCCTAAGCCTGATGCAAAGCGTGGCCAAGCTGCAACAACGGGCCGATAGTCTTCGCAAAGCTTTGCGCTATGGCAGTGCCAGTAGGGTAAACGACACCATCGCACAGTTGCAAAAAGCCTTGGAAACCGAACGCCTTAACTTTATTTCTGCCAACGATAACATCCTTTCTGCCAGTTTGCTTCTACAAGAGGCAGAAAGCAAAGACGCCCCCTTGGAGGCCTGCCAACAGCTTTATGCGCAGCTTGGCAGCAAGGCACAACAGAGCCGCTGCGGCCTTATCTTGAAACAACGCATAGAACGTTTGCAGCAAGTGAGCAAGGGAAGCAAAGCCCCCAACTTTACTTTGCCTACCTCCGATGGCCGTAAATTCACCCTGAGCAAGATGCCCGGAAAGGTGAAAATCGTAGACTTCTGGGCCTCGTGGTGCGGTCCGTGCAGGCTAAACAACCCCGTATTGCGCCAGCTATATGCCGATTATCATGCCGCAGGACTTGAAATTGTGAATGTTTCGTTAGACGAAAAGCGCGACCGTTGGTTGGCTGCCGTTAAGCAAGACCAGCTTACATGGACACAAGTTTCTTCGCTTAAAGGGTGGAAAGACGACGTGGCCAAGAACTACAGCGTAACGGCCATCCCTGCCATCTTTGTGCTCGATGCCAACAACAACATCCTTGCAACAGGGCTACATGGCGACGATTTGCGCAAGTTTGTTGCCAACTTGTTTTCCAATAAGGCTGCAAAGTAAGGAGAGTGTTTGGCATTTGCAGGCTCGTAAGCTGTCAAAACAGCCGCTTGCTCAACTCGAATGTATAGAAAGAAACATATTGCATAACTTTTAAAATAGAAATAACAACATCCCATACAACATGAAAAAAGAACTTATATGCTTGTTGCTGTGCTGTGCAGGAACTGCCGTTGCACAGCAAAACAGCAGCTATGTAATAAAAGGAACGATGACGGTAGACTCACTACGCTACACACCCGAACGTATAAAGAAGGTGTATCTAACCCACGAAGTTCAGGGGCAAGACGTTGTTGTAGACTCTGCCACCGTTGAAAACGGGCGGTTTACCTTCAAGGGTAAAGCTCCCGGCGTGCTTGCTCCTTATCGTATTTCGGGCTTTGACAATGGCACCGTGCAGCTGTTTCTCGAACCGGGAGAAATCACGGTGTTGCCTTTCGATGGTCGTTTCCCCGTAGGAGCGAGCGTAAAGGGCACGCCTGGCAACGACGTTCTCTTTGCTTATCAGCAATCGGGAAGTGGTGCCGTAGACATAGCCAAGCAGCGTATGGACAAGGTTTTGGCCAGTCTGCCCCCCGAACAGCGTAACGACGAGAAGGCGTTTTATCCCTATCAGCGTGCCACATACTATGTAAACAGTTTGTCGCACCGCACAACCGCTATGCGTTTTGTGGCCCGTCACCTCGACTCGCCCGTAACGCTTTACATCATTAAATACGACTTGCTCAGGTTTTTCACGCCCCAAGTGCTGGAAGAAACCTACCTCAACGCCGTGCCCGCAGCCGTGCGTAAGCACCCCATGTATCGCGAACTAACCAACTTGGTGCGAGCAGCCAGCTTGGAAGTGGGCAAACCTGCGCCCGACATAGACGGTTTAACGCCTGATGGAAAACCACTCGCCCTGTCAGACTTGAAGGGAAAATACGTGCTGATTGACTTCTGGGCATCGTGGTGTGCGCCCTGCCGCCGCGAGTTTCCCGTTATCAAACAGGCTTTGCAAGAAACGCAAGGCAAGGTGCCTTTCATGGTGTTGAGCTATTCGATAGACAGCAAGAAGAAGGAATGGACCGACTGCATAGAGCGCAACAGCCTAACGCATGCCAACTGGCAACACATTTCTGCGTTGAAGGGATGGGGCTCGCCTGCGGCCAAACTATATAATGTTGAGGCCGTTCCACGCACGGTGCTTATCAGTCCCGAAGGCAACATCGTGGCCTTCGACTTACGCGGCGAACAGCTTATTGAGGCCGTTAGGAAGATGAAGACTACCAGTGCTAAACCTGCTGAAAGCCAAAAAGCTAAGGCGGATGCTGCAAAAGCTGTGGCTAGCGAGGTGAAAGAGATACCCGACAAACCGCTTTACGAAGAGTACCTAGCCCTGGAACGCCAACGCGACCAGCAAATAGCCCAAGACCTTGCGCAACTTCGCAGCACCAAGGGCGAGGCATATCTCAACACGGCTGATGGTAAGATAGATGCTGAGGGCATTCGCCGTGCCGCCGATATTGGATGGACGGCCGAACGTTTCCAATTCTTGCTCGACCACAACACATCGCCCCTGATGCCCTTACTTGTGGAACGCGACATGCTGCCTATCTTTAATAAAGAATACGGCCGTCAGCTTTCGGCTGCTGTTGCTCCGCAGGTGCTTACGCACCCCTATGCCCGTTCGCTCGAAAATAATGTGCGTTCGCGCAACCTCATGCAAGGTAGCGATGTGCCCGACATTGCCCTTCCACTGGCCAACGGCACCGTTCGTCAGCTTAGCAACAGCTTGGGCAAGTTTGTATTGCTTACGTTCTGGGCATCGGGTTGCCCCACTTGCCAACGCGATTTGCCCCTGCTTAAAAAGCTGTATGACGAAACTCGTGGCTCGAAAGACAAGTTCGAGATGATTGGTTTCTCGCTCGACAAGAACCCCAAAGACTGGAAAAAGGCCATGAAAACGCTTGGCATAGATGCAGCAGACTGGTTGCAGGCCTGCGACTTCAAGGGTAGTGCATCGCCTTCCGTTCGCCTTTTCAATGTTGGAGAAACGCCCACCAATGTGCTTATCGACCCAGAAGGCAAGGCCATCTCGTTGACTTTGCAGGGCGAAGAGTTGGTTACGCGAGTAAAACAAATTCTATCGGGCGACTTGTATTATCAGAAAGAGGAGCCTAAGAAATAGGCGTTAAGCCCTGTGCGAACTGCTAATGCGCACCGCATGCAAGGTATAGGCGCGTTCTATAAAAGGGGAGGAATGTTACATTTCCACTTTTATAGAATGCGCCTATGTGCTATCATGTCAAATTGTTGTCTTACTTTTGTATATGGCAAGGCCTATACAGGCATGAAGTCATCTTGACTTTTCACCCTTTTCTTATCTTCTTCAAGAGGATTGGTTTGCAGCTTATAGAGGATGCACAGAAGTAATTCTGATAGGTTACTTTCAATACATAGCCGCGTTTTGCCACAGACAAATGGAGCTGGATTTCAGATTTTATTGTAAATTTGTACCATACTCCGTACACGAGAGGAGTGCTTATCTTGTATTTTCTCGAAACACAAAGATAATAAGTACCGCTCAGTTTATAGAAATATTAGAAATAAAGACTTCAATGTATAAGATATTCTATGGGATCTACCACAGGGGGGGCTACTCCAAAGACGGCTAGAATTTACAATAGAAAAGCTAAGCAAAAATCAGAAAACTTACGAATAGTTAGGGAAACAATGAAATGAAAAAGTATCTTTATTTATTCCTCTTAATCCTATGTGCCTCATGCAGTCATCATAATAAAGTTGACGATGTTGTTATTTCTTATTGGAATGCACATAAAGCAGAAAAGAATGTGGTTATTGATTTTTCAAAATGCTTTGATTTTGAATGGGACACTTTGTGCTTTTATTCTGTGGGGTGTAGTCTTGATGAAATAAATCAGGAGTTAGGATTTGAATTAGCAGAATATACCGATTTGGCAGATAGGATGGTCTTCTTAAACCATAAGAAATGGGCATATACAGCAGGATGGTGGTATGATCCCGAAGAACCAAAGGGAATTATAATTTCTACTAAAAATAATATTTTTAAAGTTAGCTACCATAAGGCGAAGTTTAAAATTAAAAGGGAAGGGAATATTTTTATATTGGAGCCTCTTGACTTTTAATATTCCTATGAATTGAGCGGAGTTTGTTGGCTTTGTGATGCCGACATTAGATAAACACTCCTTTCTGATATACGAAGTGCAGGACAAATCAACTCACTGGCTTATAAACTCACGAAAGCCCAACCTCTACCAAATACATCAACTCGCAACCTCACCAACCCGCCAGATCATCAACTCAAAACTCGGAAACTAACAACCTCGTGCCCCATCAACTCACCTACTTGCAAGCTAACCTACTCACAAGGTTAACAACTTAGCAGCCTACTAACTCAGCAACTTACCAACTAACCAACTAACAACCTCGCAAACTTACCAACTCATCGACGCATCTATTCATCAGCTTATAAACTCATCAACCCGCTAACCCAAAAGTTTAATTTTCTATTTTTATTTTTACAATATCGTTCCGATTTTCACTCTGTTCTAGCGAAAATTTAGGCTATAAAGTAGGTAAATATGCACTATTTATAACCTTTCGTGCCTTTGGTGTTGTCTATTTTCAGGAGCAAAACCTGCATTTTGCACCATTTAGCCTTTCTAGTTTGGTTGCCAACTCATTATTTTGTACGCCCAACAACTCGCTTTTAGCCCCTAAAACCCCATTTTTTAATGGTTGTTTTGCCCTTTTTGGCCATGTTTTTCATGGCTCTAAAAGGTTTTATTTATACATTTACGGTGGATTTTTATGCCTTTCGTCTCGCGTTTAATACCATTTTGCATTGCATTTAGCAGCATTTTACCTTGCATTTAGCACCAAAACGCCTTGCGTTTAGCGGCAAAACGTAGTGCAATTAGCACCAAAACGCAGTGCAATTAGCA
>ERZ772960.283-NODE-283-length-48297-cov-8.413582_pt1 | contig 48297 bp, 39 predicted proteins | sample MGYA00580678_ERZ772960 | MGnify/ENA primary metagenome ERZ772960 (study PRJEB29015, sample SAMEA2737930) | human oral metagenome | biome: human oral; feature: human-associated habitat; material: dental | place: China | collected 2059 ...
TCGTAGTTGCTGCTAACGATGGTCCACTTCCACAGACTCGTGAGCACGTTCTTCTCGCTCACCAGGTGAACGTTCCAAAAATCATCGTCTTCCTTAACAAGATGGATCTTGCTGATCCTGAACTTGTTGAGCTCGTTGAGATGGATGTTCGTGAACTTCTTAACAAATATGGCTTTGATGGTGACAACGCTCCAATCATCAAGGGTTCTGCTCTTAAGGCTCTTGAAGGCGACATTGAGATGGAAGATCGCATTATGGACCTCGTCCACGCTATGGATGATTACTTTGACATCCCAGAGCACGATCTTGACAAACCATTCCTTATGCCTATTGAAGACGTCTTCTCCATCAAAGGCCGTGGCACTGTTGCAACTGGTCGTATCGAACAAGGTGTCGTAAAGATTAACGACGAAGTTGAAATCGTTGGTCTCCGTCCAACTCAGAAATCAGTCGTTACCGGTATCGAAGCCTTCCACAAGACTCTTAACGAAGGTGAAGCTGGTGATAATGCAGGTCTTCTTCTCCGTGGTATTGAGCGTGATCAGATCGAACGTGGTCAGGTTATTGCAAAACCAGGTTCAATCACCCCACATACAGAATTTGAGGCTCAGGTTTACATCCTTAAGAAAGAAGAAGGCGGTCGCCACACTCCATTCTCCAAGGGTTACAAACCACAGTTCTACTTCCGTACTACTGACGTTACTGGTGAAGTTGAGCTCCCAGCTGACAAAGAAATCGTCATGCCTGGTGATACCATCACCTTCACTGTTAAGCTCTTAGCCCCAATCGCTATGAACAACAACGACCGTTTTGCTATCCGCGAAGGTGGCCGTACCGTCGGTTCTGGTGTTGTCACCAAGATCGTAAAATAATTAGTTCGACTAATTTAGGACTGGACTGCAGACCGCGGTCCAGTTTTTTATTCTTTACAAAAATAAAAATATATGCGATAAAACTTGAACCTATTATGTAAATTAGTATAATATTAAAGTAAGTATGGTCCATGATCTAACTTAAATATTTTTTATCCAATTCTAGGTAGTCCTTGACTAAACAATCGAAATATATTATTATTCAATTACAAAATTTAATTGAGCCCTAAAAACTCATCGACATACTGTCTAGGTGTATCTGAAGTTATAGAGCTAGAAGGAATAACATGGTTGAAACCAAGAATGAAGGACTTAAGATCCGTATTCGTCTTAAGGCCTATGATCATCGTGTGATTGATCAAAGTGCAAAGCAAATCGTTGACACCGCTATTCGTACCGGTGCTAACGTCTCTGGTCCAGTGCCTCTACCAACTAAGCGCAGTACTTTTACTGTCGTTAAGTCTCCACATGTTTACAAAACAGGTGGAGAAGCCTTCGAAATGAAAGTTCACAAACGTTTAATCGATATTACAAGCGCTACACCAAAAACCATTGATGCTTTGCAGAATCTCTCACTTCCAGCAGGCGTTGATGCTGAAATCAAGATGTAATTGATTTATTAAAAAAAATAGCACTATTTGTGCTATTTTTTTATATTCTGGACAAAATCTAGTATACTAATAGTATGAAAAGTGGTGGTAAAAAACAAAAACTTTCGAAGCTTATTCTTGTTATTACCTATCTAATTCTGAATATTCTAATGTTTCAAGATATCATGCGTCGTGAAACAGTGGTTTCAAAGGACACCAATGTCCTTATCATGGGTACTAATGCTACCTTTAAACCTTTTGAATATAAAGATGGTGACACGGTTGTGGGATTTGATGTCGATCTCGCAGAGGAAATTGCCAAAAGCATAGGTGCAGAGCTTAAAATTGAGGATATGTCCTTCGATGGACTATTGCCAGCCTTGGAGAGTGGACAGATCGACCTAGCAGTTGCTGGAATGTCTGTCACTGAAGATCGAGCAAAGAATGCGTTCTTTTCTGATCCATACTATGTCGCCTCTCAACAAATCGTTGTACGCTCTGAAAGTAGTATTAAGAACAAATATGAATTAGTTAATAAAACGATAGGTGTCCAGTTAGGGACAACCGGGGATCAGATGGCAAGGCAAATTAATGGCGCAAAAGTTGTTCAATTTCCAGCCGTCCCAAATGTCTTACAAGAATTAACCACGGGTCGCATTGATGCTGCCATCCTTGATAATGCTCCGGCTGCGCAATATGTTGCAGGATTCTCCAACCTTAAAGTTCTCAGTCTTCCTCTTAGTCGCGAACCATATGCCGTTGCTATAAAGAAAGGAAATCAACAATTATTAGATCAGGTCAACCGCGTAATTACAGAAATGCGAGGGGATGGCCGAATGCAAAAGATTTTAATGAAACATTTTGGGACAACGGAGGGGCAATTATAATGAATTTCTTTGAAGTAATTTTTGGCAATGGTCGATGGATCTATCTCTGGCATGGATTAGAGGTCACTATTGTCTTGACTACCATTTCAGTTGTAGCAGGGCTTTTTCTTGGCTTAATCCTTGCGATTTTTCGCACTTCAACGGCCACTCCTTTTATTTTTCTTACTCGCCTTCAGAAAAAGAATACCCCAAAGCTCTTAGCACGCGTTACATCTTTCAATCCATTTCAAGTCTTTGCTAAGATCTACATTGGTCTAATCAGGGGAACCCCAGTACTGGTACAACTTCTTATTATGTATTATGTAGTGTTTGGCTCAATGCGAACCGTGCCAAAGTTGATTGTTGCCGCCATTGCTTTTGCGATGAACAGTGCTGCCTATATTGCAGAGATTATTCGTGGTGGCATCGAGAGCGTTGATAAAGGTCAGCTTGAAGCGGCACGCTCTTTAGGCTTCTCTCATGTTAAAGCGATGTATTATATTGTTTTACCTCAAGCACTGAAGAATGCTATGCCAGGATTGATTGGGGAAGGAGTTGCCATGTTAAAAGAAACTTCGATTGTCGGTTGGATTGGATTAAGTGATATTATGCGTGGAGCGGATGATATTCGCTCACTTACGGCCACTGCTTTCCAGTCACTAATTGCCGCTGCCATCCTTTATCTTGTGCTGACGCTTATTTTCTCCAAAATTATGTTTAGAATGGAAAAGAAATTAAATAACAATGAGGATAAGTAATGTCAATTGTTGCCAAAAATATTCACAAAGATTTTGAGGATACTAAGGTTCTTCGTGGTATTAATCTGACAATTCACGATGGTGAAGTGGTCGTTATTGTTGGTTCTAGCGGTTCTGGCAAATCAACTTTCTTAAGGTGCCTCAATCTTTTAACCACACCTACTTCCGGTCAAATTTTTATTGATGATGAAGATATTACCGAGCCAGGTGTAGATCTCAATCAAATTCGGCGTAAGGTTGGAATGGTCTTTCAAAGCTTCAATCTTTTCGATAATCTTTCCGTACTTGAAAATATTAAATTAGGCCCTAAAAAACTACTTCATCAAAAAGACCAGGATGCCGATAAGGAGGCTAGGAGACTACTTAAGATGGTTGGCTTATCAAATAAGGCAGACGCCTATCCGAGAAATCTATCTGGAGGCCAAAAACAACGTATCGCCATCGCACGTGCGCTAGCTATGCATCCGGAAGCCATTCTCTTTGATGAACCAACTTCAGCACTTGATCCCGAAATGATTGGCGAAGTTCTTGATGTTATTCGCGACCTAGCAAAACAAGGCTTAACCATGGTGATCGTTACACATGAAATGAGTTTTGCTCGCGAGGTTGGAACGCGTATGATCTTTTTAGATCATGGCAAAATTATCGAAGATGGTACCCCAAAGCAGGTTATGGATCATCCTAGGACCGAACGCGCCGCTCGTTTCTTCTCTTCAATCCGAAAATAAGCCTCTGTTCTTTTGCCAAGTTTATCGTCTTTATGTTAAAATGACGATATGACTCCAGTGATGAAATTTAAGAAAAAATTTTACTTTCTCGTAGCTTCCTATTTTCGTTTTTTTTCAAATATCTCTTTTCGTCGTTGGCGACCTCGTGTGATTGCCATCACTGGTTCTGTTGGCAAGACCACTATGTTGAATTTAGTAGAATGTACTCTGAAAGATCGGGCTCATTACTCCCATGATGCTAACTCTGCTTACGGTATTGCCTTCGATATTTTGAAATTAACTGGTGTAAATGGCTCGAAACTGAAATGGCTTTACCTTTTTGTTGCAGCGCCAATCAAGTCTTTATTTTATACACATCACGAAGAGTTTTATGTTGTTGAAATTGATGGGGAGAGGCCGCACGAAACAGAATTCCTTGCTTCTTGGCTTAAGCCTGAGGTTACATTATGGATTTCTCTTGGCTTGTCACACGCTGTTCAGTTTGAGCAACAAGTCAAAGATGGTCTTTTTGAAAATCTTGACAAGGCTATTACGCACGAATTTGCTATGCTCCCAGAACATACACAGAAGCTTGTTATTATCGATAATGATGTCGAGTTGATGAATCGCGCTCTTGATAGTATCAAACAAAAAGGACTTACTCACGCCAAGGTAGTTAAGTGTTCCAAAAAAGACCTCGTAAAATATCAAGTGATGCCAAATCAGACTAGTTTTGAAATTCAGTCTAAAGGCGATAGCGAAATTAGGCAATATCTCTTTAATCGACCACTTTCTAAGGATCTTACTATTCAATTAGTCATGCTTGAGAAGTTAGCTGAATATTTGAATGTCAAGATAGACTCGAATCTTTCGGATTTTCGTCTAGCCCCAGGTCGTAATTCGTACTTTGAAGGTAAAAATGGAATTAAGATTATCGATAGTAGCTATAATGCCCATTTAATTTCAGTAAAGTCAATCCTAGAGATGTTTAAGTCTATGAAGGTGGAACATAAGTGGTTGGTAATTGGCGATATCGTGGATCAAGGCAGTATTGAAGGTCAGGAACATGCAAAGCTTGCGGCTGAAATAATCAAAGTGAATCCAGAGAAGGTTATTCTAATTGGTCGCCGCACCAAAAAATATACGGCACCACTCCTTAAAGAATCGGGTATTATTCCGTATCTAACTAATGATCCTAAAGAAGCCTTAGGTTATCTGGAAAAACATCTCAACGGTTCGGAAACCATTCTTTTTAAGGGGTCTCAGTATCTAGAGTGGATTATTGAAAAACTTCTAAAAAATCCGGAAGATGCGAAGAAGCTACCTAGACGTGAAAAAGCTGCGATCAAAAGACGACAAAAACGAGGATTAAACTAATGGCAAAAACACTTTATATCATCCATGGTTGGACTTATTCCGTGGAGCCCTGGAATAAAACTATCAAACTCTTAAATGATACTTATAAAATCAAAGTAAAGATGTTGCATGTACCTGGACTTACAGATCCTAGTAAGAAAGTTTGGAATATTGATGAATATGTAAAATGGGCTGACTCATTGCTGCCCGAAGATGCTGTAGTGCTCGGGCATAGTAATGGCGGTCGTATTCTATTGAATCTCTTATCAAGACAACCTAGTCGTGTGGCTCATTTGATTCTCCTTGATGCTGCTGGTGTTTATGAACCATCAAAAAAACGCGATATCTTAAGAGCCGTTAGTCGATTGCTCGCTCCATTAAAACAAATCAAAATTCTGCGAAAATTACTTCATCGTGTTATTGGCGCCGGTGACTATGAAAAAGCTCCGGAAAACATGAAGAAGACTTTAACCAATATGCTTGATTCAGATCGTCAATTAGATATCTCTAAGGTTAAAGTAAAAACCGATATTCTATGGGGGGAATTAGATAAAATCACTCCGTTAAGACATGCACAAAAAATGCATCAGCTAATCAAGAAAAGTCGACTTAAAATATTTCCAAAATGGACACACGCTCCCTATATTTGTGATCCAGAAGGACTCGCACTTGCTATTAGCGAAGTCATGGAGACAAAACAGTGAAACATTTTTTTCTAGGTCGTGCTAATAATTTTAATGTTAAAGAAACCCTACGTTTTCTTGCAAGTTTTGGCACGAAGAAGGATTATATAAAACTAAAACATTTTTTTGCCGAACATTATCAAGTCGACCAGAAGAATGTTTATCTTTTTCATTCGGGACGCACCGCGCTTTCTTTGGCTCTACTCTCGCAAATACCGGCAATATCTAATTCTTCTTCTGTTGTTGAAAAAACGAAGACGCTAGTAGCTTCAAAAAAAGAATCACTTCCAGTCGTTGCCATCACTTCATTAACCTGTTTTGCAGTAGTGCAAGCGATTAGGACTGCCGGGTATCAGCCAATTTATTTAGATATCGATCCAAAAACCCTGCATTTTGATGCGAATACCCTTAAGCGGTGTATTAAGAAATATCCAAACCTTAAAGCCGTTGTTGTCCAAAATAATCTTGGTATACCAGTAGACATAGCAGAAATTGAAAAGCTAGCCAAAGCACATAAACTTTTTCTTATTGAAGATCTCGCCCATTCATACGATATTCACTACCCAGACGGACGTCTTGCCGGAAGTGTCGGTGATGCTATTGTTCTTTCTTTTGGTAAAGGAAAGTCACTAGATACGATCTCAGGCGGCGCGTTAATTATGCGAACAGATTCAAAGAATCAGCTTTTAGCTTCACAAAATATTGCTAGCCGCGCACCAAAAATTTCGGACTCCTTACGAGATAATTTTTATCCACTCTTTGCTTTAATTTCGCGTGCGCTCTCATACTTCTCATTTGGTCGTTTTAATATTGGCCAAATTTGGATTCTCACACTACTGAAACTAAACTTCATTCAACGCTCTGCCGACGCCGAACTTGATTTTGAATGTCGACTCAGCTTTTGGCAATCAAGATATTTATTAAAAAAACTACAAAAAAATCAAAACTATCACTCAATCTTACGATATCCACTTCTTCTCAAGGATAGAAACAATGTTCTCGCCAAACTCAAAAGAGCTGGTTTCTTCTTTGATGATATTTGGTATGACTCACCAGTGGCACCTAAACGTTATTTTTCTGAATCAAATTTTAATGAAGATGACTGTCCAATTGCTACATTGGTTGCAAAGCATTTAATTAATCTTCCAACGAACTATTCATTCTTGCAACTAAAAAAGGCCTGGCAGATAATTGCCCCACAGCTAGTGGAAGTTAAAGTTGACGGGCAGGGGCAACCGGAGCTTATTAGGAAAGACTCTGTTGCTTTAGTAAAGGGTCAAAAAGTCAGTAGGAGCCTGAACAAACTCTCGTCACAAGACTGGCAAGCTCAGATTCAGAATTATGAACTTGCGAATTTTCTTCAGTCTCCACGCTGGCAAAAGTATAATGAAATTCTGGGTCACCGAGTGATTCTGCGCGAATTCTATGGTCATATTAAGGTGCTCATGGTTATCAAAGACGCCAGACGTGGCCGATTCCTGGAAATTTCTAATGGACCCTTGCTTGACTGGCAAGATTCTGTTCTCGTTGCTCTAGTCTTTCAGGAAATTTTTCAGATTGCCAAGCAGTATAAGTGCGTCTTTATTCGTTTTCGTCCAGCTCTTGCAGATTCAGCAGAAAATCGCTTTATTCTAAAACAATTAGGTTCAATTGAAGCTTCTTTCCACCTACATGCAGAACATACTGTTATGATCAATTTAACAAAAACTGAAGAGGAGCTTTTGTCCACCTTCCGACGACAGACTCGCTATGAGGTGCGCCGTGCTGTAAAATTAAAGATTACAGTAGAAGATCGCTCTGATGACGATAGTATCTTAGATGAATTTCACCAAGTTCAGCTTGACACTGCGAAACGTCAAAACTTTATTCCACCCACCAAAAAAGAATTACAGGCCCTAAAAGATAGCTTCGCAAAGGATCTCAGACTATATGTAGCATATAACGAAACTCATCATCCAATCGCCTATGGGCTCATATTAATTGATGGTATTGAGGCGGATTACTATGAGGCTGCCAGTACTCCACTTAATCGTAAACTACCAGGCGCCTACGCTTTACAGTGGCAGATTATGCGCGACCTTAAAAAACGGGGAATTCAGAGATATAATCTTTGGGGAATTGCTCCGGAAGGACAAAACAAGCATCGATATGCCGGAGTTACCACTTTTAAGACTGGTTTCTCTGAGCATCGTTTTACTTATGTTGCAGCTCAAGATATTCCAGTCAGCCCATTACGTTATCAATTGAATCGTCTTGTTGAGACCATTCGTAAAAAACGACGTCATTTATAAAAAGGAAAAACAATGAAAGAAATAGCTAAATCAAAAATCACCGTCGAAGAGTGTGCTTCTAAAAAAGAATGGGATACTTTTATTACAGGTTTTAAAGAATCAAATTTTTTGCAATCATGGGATTTTTACGAATTTTATCAAAGTATCAATCATCAAGTTACTCGACGAGTCTTTAGGCGTGACGGAAAGATTATCGCAGCCTATGCTGGAGAAGTTGAACCGGCCAAAAGGGGGCGTCATTTAGCTATCGCCGGTGGCCCGATTCTCGACTGGCAAGATCATGGTCTAGTAAAACTAGTTTTTGAAGATATGAAAAAAGTCGCAACAAATCTACGATGTATCTTTGTTCGAGTGCGACCACAACTAGAGAATAATCAGGATTCAATGCAGCTTTTTAAGGAGCATAATTTTAAGAAAGCTCCAATGTATTTGTCTGTCGAATATGCTGGCATTCTCGATCTTAATAAAACAGAAGAAGAAATCATGGCTAATATGCGTCAGCGCCTTCGTCGAGCCTTAAGAAAAGCAGAAAAGAATCAAATTAAAATCGAGACCTCTACTGATCCAGAGTCAATTAAGGAATTTTATCAGATTGAACTTCAGACCGCCAAACGACATTCTTTCTATGCTTTTTCTGAAGAGTTTCTCACTAAACAATTTGCGGCCTTCTCTAGAAGCGGAGAGGCTGTCCTCTATATTGCTAAAAAAGATGATGAGATCTTGGCGGAAAATTTTATGATTTTTTATGGCAACGAAGCATCATACCATTACGGAGTTTCATCAGAGCTCGGAACAAAGTATTCTGGTGCCCCGCTTCTGCATATGCAGGCCATGCGTGACGCAAGAAAGCGTGGCATTACTCGCTATAATTTCTGGGGAATTGTTGACGAAGAAGATACGAAGCATCGCTTTTACGGTGTTTCCGTCTTTAAGCGTGGTTTTGGTGTCTCAGAGCTAAAATATCTTCCAGCCCATGATCTTATTTTGGACAAAAAACAGTATTACTTAAAAACCTACCTTATTGAAACCTTGCGTCGAAAAATTCGTCATGTTTAAAATCTGAACTTCATTCTGTTTAGCTTTTTTCAAAAATATAGTATAATCATAAGCAATATGGCAGAGAATATTGGTCGACCTGATGAAAATAGTTTTGGCAACCAGTCGTTTTCTGACAATCTTGAAAAATCGAATATTAATTCTTCACCAGATAATAGTAATAGTGCATGGGGTAACAATCAGGCTAAAAAGATTGCAGAACAGAAGAGTGCACAGGATCTTGCTAAAAACGCCGAAGAGTCGGCTCTAGCTCAATCAAGCCCAGACGATGCTCGCACAGCGGAAGCCGCAGAGGGGCAAAATGAGGGCTCGTTTTATCGTCAAAAAAATACTAAAGATCAGAAAGCTAAATTTAAAGCCTCAAAAAAATATGGCCCCTTAGGTGCAATCTTGGGAGTATTACTTTTTATGATGGTCGCTTTTTCAGGTGCGACTAGTCTCTCATCCTTTGCTCTTGTGGCTAATGGCTTGCAGCAGTTTAATATTACGCATTATAGTATGAATGCGCGCTCATCCTACCTTTTACCAAGGATGTTGCGTGGTGGGCTAAATTCGAAAATAACTACCAAGGGTCTTTTTGGTTTTGGTAAAGATAAGTTTAAAATCTCTGCTTCAATGTCTAAGAAATTAGCCGCAAACGGTATTAATTATCTTGAAACAACTGGCACTGACGGAAAGCCTCTCAATGTTTTAGTATATAATGACGGTCCCGACGGTAAGCCGATGGTAGTTTCCGCATATAAAGAAGATGCCGCTAGAATTCCAGATACTATCGAGCTTACTACTAATAAAATCGATGCTGACGGGGTCTCAACTCCAGTTACTACCAAAATCGATGTTGACTCCAATAATAAAATGGGGTTTAGACAGGCCCTCGACGCTAATGATGGTTTCTTTAAGGCTGAAGAAAGATCAACTAGGACGCTAAAAGGCCATGTGGCGGGCTGGTTTGATTCAATAGCTGAAAAAGTTGATGTCATGTTAAATAATGGTGGCCGTAATCGTCAGGCAAACACTAAAAAGGACGCCTCCGACGAGGAGATTACGTCTAATGCTGAAAAAGACGGGCTTAAAGAGGAGGCAGAAGATTCTAAAGGCTCCATTGATGTTGATGATTCAGATGTCGACGCCGAAGAGCCTACTCGTGTACCTGCAGATGAAGGCTCCAGTGCGTTAACCAAGGGTATGGATACTCCGCAAGTTGAAAGTGCTCTCAAAACTCGCGCAAAGAAAGCTGCTGCCACTATTGGTAGTGCCGCCGCCATCACGGCTGGTCTTGGTTATGCCTGTACTGTACTTAAAGTAATTAATTCAATTTCACAAACTGTAGGTGCATTAATGCGCGCCAAGGTCCTAAATTACGTTACCGGCTATACTGAAGCCGTTCATAAAACAAAGGCAGGCGACGGTTCGACTGAGCTTCACTTTTATAACAAAGGACTCAATACAGATGGACCCACTCGTGACATGGGTGGTAATATCATCCCGGGAAAAGAATCTAGCTCGGCAATGAAAAGCCCTGCCATCAGTCAGTTTTTTAGCAACGGGCAGCTAAAAGTAAAATCATCTGATCCGGTGGCAAGAAAGTTTAATACGGAAAACGCTATGCAACAGGCCGTCTTTCATAGTGATAAAATTCAATCAAGTGACATCAATCAGGTCCCGCAAACTCTTGGAACATTGCTAAGTCAAGCCGCAGGAAGCCTCAACACCTATAAAGGTTGTGTTGCTCTACAAACAACAGGCGACCTAGCAGGTATTTTTGCGGATGTTGCTGAAATTGCCGCCGCTATTCCAAGCTTTGGTATCTCGCTGATCATCGGTGAAATGGGTAAAATGCTCATGAAAAAAGCTGTCAGTGTTGCCATTGTTGCTTCAATCGGTATGTTAGTTTCCATGATTGCTCCATATGTTGCACGCGCCCTAGCAAGAAGCTTAGTCAGTAACATGGTTGGCGAAGATGCTGGCTATGCCATAAATAGTGGCTTTAATATGTATACTGGTATGCAACAACGTATGAGCTCTGGTCTTCCTGCCACCAAGAAGGCTCTCATTGTTCAATATCACGAACAGCAATCAGTAATTGCAAGTGAGTCTCGTTACGATAGGCAAACTAAAAGTCCACTCGACCCGTCCTCCCCACATACCTTCATGGGTAGCCTAATGAACTCTCTGATTCCGCTCGCCACAACCATGTCCTCACCAATTATGACTTTTTCGAAGATCAATAGTGTTGTAGCTTCCTCAATTTCTCGTCTTCTTCCAACAGCAGCCGCGGATGATATTAATCAAATTAAAACTTCCATCAACGATAACTGTCCTTCCGGGAACGCCTTTGAGGAACCTCTAGCCATGGATGCCTTTTGTAATAACTATATTACAACTGATTACTCAACAATGAGGACTCCACCTGACGAGGTGTTTGATCAAGTTGGCGCAGAAAACTTCGACCTCGATAAGATAGATGAAAACGTCAATAATGGTAATCCAGAGATTAAGGACAACTCAGAATTAGCTAAATGGACTCTTGCCTGCGCTGTACGTGAATCACATTACGGTGTTGCTGACAGTAATATTTCTGAGGCAACCAGTGGCTCGGCTGGCGTTGGGTCGGGTTTGATTAAGTCCTATACTGGTGCTGCTATTGGTGCGGTTCCAGTAGTCGGTGGCATTGTTCAGACTATTTTTAACGGCAGGGAGGCGGCAAATATTGGTTGGACCACCGGTGAAAATTGCGTCAAGGAAAAATATAAATATTTCTCTCGTTATTCTGAAGACCAACGTGTCTTAGAAGCAGCAGGTCTTATTGAGCAGTCTGCTGTCACCGCCTATCTTGATCGCTATTTCGAGAAAAACCCATTAGATTACACCGACTCCGGTATCGTAGCGCGTTATACGGGTATGACAAAAGATCAGGCTGAGGTTGCGCTCGGGCTTCTAGAATATAATACCTTCCTCGCAAGTTATCAGCCCAAAGATAAAGGTCCAGAAAAACTCTTGCAGTACGATAACTACCAGTATGAAGCCACCACTGTTATTGCTGAGATTATGCCAAATGTTCTAGTCGTCTTTACATCAAACTATCAAAACCAGCGCCAAGTCGTTGCAATGGCTTAAATCTTTTACCTCTTCTTTAATAGTAAAAACGTGCTAAAATAAGCATAAGAATTATAACTAAGGAGTATTATGTCTACAAAACTAAAGTATATTGATAGTCACTGGGGTATTTTTGCCTTGCAGGGGATTGTCGCACTCTTATTTGGATGGTTCGCTTTATTTACTAATTCTAGCGATATCCAGACTCTAGTTATCATTGTTGGCAGCGTACTTCTTTCACTCGGGATTATTGAGCTATTAAATCTTCTCGCACGTACCCGCACAAAGAAAACTTGGGGTGTCTCATTAACTATGGCCATTCTGGAAGTTTCGGCTGGTCTCGCTCTTCTCTTTACCTACGAACAAAATGTCGCCTGGCATCTTATTGTTATCGCCGCCTATACAATCTTACGTGGTATTTTCGAAATTATTCTTGGACTTAAGGCCATCGACGATCTCACCGATAAATTCATTTGGGTCCTCACCGGCGTTTGTGCCTGTATTATGGGTGTAGTTATTCTTAACACCGGTCATCTCGGCAACACTCCTTTTATTAAATACTTTGGTTCGTATATGATGGTCTTTGGTGTTGTCAATCTCATTTATTCTGTTCATAATCATGAGCAAGGTAAGGATTATCGTAGTGAAAAACTTGCCGCCAAAAAGAAGATTGCAAAGAACGTAGAATTAAAAACTACAAACTCTAAAGTAACCACGAAAACTGTCAAGAAAAACCAGGCAAAAACTAGCAAAAACAATACAAAATAGTCTAAATAAAAATTTACCGCCCCACCTTTCTTCAAAAACTGGCATTATGAACATAAATATGTTATAATCATGTCTCAAGGAGAAAATATGAACTATAAAATGCCAACCAAGGCTATCATCACTGATGCTGGTTTTGCTAGCCGCTTTTTACCGATCACTAAGACTATCCCAAAAGCTATGTTGCCACTAGGGAATCGTCCAATCATGCAATTTGTTGTTGAGGAATGTATTGAAGCTGGTATTACTGAGATTATTATTGTTGCCACCCCTGAAGGGAAGCCAATCTACGAGGATTATTTTAATAATTCTGTTAATCATATTAAAAAACAGCTTAAGGCACAGGGTAAATTGGATCGTTATGCTCCAATCCAAGAAATTCTTAATTATCCAAAAATCACCGTTATCGAACAAGATCAATCATATCCATACGGAAATGGCTCTCCAATTGCCTCAGCTCGCAAATTTATTCGTGATGACGAAGCCTTCATCGTTGCGTATTCAGATGACGTAGTCTTTGGTGCTTCTGATGTTAAGACCCTAATTGACTCTTATGCCAAGCATCAAGATGCTCAGGCGATTATTATCGCCCAAGAAATGCCTAAAGAAGTATTGAACAAATATGGCATCATTCGCCTTCAAGATGAGGCTAAAATGACCCTACACGACATTGTTGAGAAACCAAAAATTGAGGATGCTCCATCTAATCTTACTTCATACGGGCGCTATCTTCTTACTCCAGATGTCTTCCAGTATCTTGATCCAAAAAATACTGGTTTAGACGGTGAATTATGGACTGTTGACGCAATTACGCGCATGGTTAAAGACGGTAATGTTTATGTCGAGAAGACAAAAGGTCGTTGGATGACTACAGGCGATCCAAAGAATTATAATCTTGCCAGTCTTTATTATGCAACCGAATTTGAGGACTACGGTCAATCCCTTGTAGATTTTCTTCAAAAATAATTATAGTTCACTTTATCTAAAAAGCACCCTACGTGGGTGTTTTTTAGTTGTATACATTCACAAAATATAATACAATATAAGCGTAAAAGGTTATATAATGGAGTTACAAATGAATCTTGCCGAATGGATTTTAGTTATGTTTTTATCAGTGGCATTGCTGATTTTCTTAATTGTGGGCATTGTTTTCCTTGTGAAATTCACTAGTTTGCTTTCTGAAATTGAAATAATCGTACAAACTGGTCAGTCCATTTTTGATAAAGCCGACGACGTAGCTGACAACATCAAAGACCTCACATCGGTTGGTCCACTAGTAAGAGGTTTTGTTAAAGAGTATATTGGTCGAAAATTGTTTGGTCTATTGAAAGTAGATCGTAAGCCTAAAAAATCCGTTTTTGACGAGTTTGAAGAAGACGACATCACTGAAAGACCGGTAAGACGCGCAAGTGGTAAGACAGCAAAAACACCAATCAAAAATGCCAAACCAAAAACCAAAAACTAGCCACTATACGGTTTATCAAAAATCAACTATAATAGATCTAATGAACAGATTAACAGGAGTACGAATATGAAAAAAGATAATAGCAAGTTCTTCTTAGGTGTAATCCTAGGTGCAGCAGTTGGTCTCGTCGCAGGAATCCTTACTGCTCCAAAATCTGGCAAGGAAACACGTCAGGAATTGAAAGAACAGGGCAAGAAGGCCTTAGATGAAACTAAAAAAACCAGTCAAAAGCTCTATCAGGACACTAAAGTTGGTGGTCAGAAGTTATTTGGTAAATTCTTTAAGAAAAAAGAAGATGCCGGAGACGAAGCTCTAGGCGTTGTCGAAGAAGTTGCAGAAGATGCGGCTGAAGCAACTGAGGAAGCAAAGTAGTAAAGATTAAATTTAATACAAATATTCTCTTCAATTAACTTTGAAGATAGTATTTTCATGGGTAAATAGGTGGAATATAGATGTCAAGTGAGGTAAACATAGATCAAAAAAGCCAGGAAGAGGCTTATCATGATTTTTGTTGTGAATTAGATGGTCCAAATCATCAAATTGGACCCAGCGATTTTGTGCATCTACACAATCATACTCACTACAGTCTACTGGACGGTCTTACTAAAGTTCCAGATTTAATCGGTTATGTTAAAGAGCAGGGGATGCAGGCGGTTGCTGTCACAGATCATGGCACCATGTCCAGCCTGATTGAGCTATATAAAGAGGCCAAGGCTGCTGAAATTAAGCCTATTCTCGGGTTAGAGGCTTATGTCGCCGCAAGGTCACGTTTCGATCGTGATCCGGCATATGATAAAGTCCGTTATCACATCACCCTACTTTCGATGAATAATCAGGGCTTTGAGAACCTCTGTCGTCTAGCCACCGAATCAGAAATTAATGGTAAATATTACAAGCCTCGTATTGACCACGAAATTATGGAAAAATACAGCGAAGGAATCATTTGCCTTTCAGGTTGTGCGAGCTCTGAAATTTCCGTGCGCCTTAAAAACGGCGATATGGAAGGTGCCGAAAAACTGGTAGATTGGTATAGTAAGGTCTATAAAGATCGTTTCTATCTTGAAATGCAAGATCACGGACACCCAGATTCTCCAACTCACTGGGACGTTCAAGATCGTATCAATCGTGGGTTGCAAGAAATCGCTAAAAAAACTGGCTTACCATTAGTGGTGACCTGTGATGGACATTACCTTAAACACGAAGATCAGGATGCTCATGAAATTCTTCTCTGTATTGGTACGGCCGCAAACCTCTCTGACCCCAATCGTATGACTTTAAAGGATTTCCAGCTACATGTCATCCCACCACAAGAAATTATTGATCGCTGGAGTAAAGACTATCCTGAGGCTATCAAAAATACACGCAAAATTGCTGAACGTTGTAGTACGGAAATCCAGTTGGGCCGAATTTTAATTCCAAAATTTCCAGTTCCAGATGGTGATTCTGAAAAAAGTTATCTTGATAAACTCGTTTTCCGAGGACTCGCTTTTCGTTATGGTAATGTTACGCAAGAAGAGGCAGAGAAATTTTCTATTGAAGAATGTCGAAAGTTACTCTCCGAGAAAATTCTCGAACGCATCGATTATGAGTTAGCGGTCGTCGATAAAATGGGCTACAATGGCTACTTCTTGATTGTGCAAGACTTTATTATGTGGGGGAAGACTCGTCGTATTATTTATGGCCCAGGTCGTGGTTCAGCTGCTGGTTCCATTCTAGCTTATGCTCTTCGTATTACCGAGTTGGATCCGATGAAATACGATCTACTCTTCGAGCGTTTCTTAAATCCAGATCGTATCTCCATGCCCGATATTGATACTGACATCCAAGATACTCGTCGTGACGAGGTTATAGATTATTGTACTGATAAATATGGTAAGGAACGCGTTGCTAATATTGTCACTTTTGGTAAAATGATGGCCAAAAACGCGGTACGCGACGTGGCCCGTGTACTTGAAGTACCCTATGCTGAGGCTGATCGTATTGCTAAGTTAGTACCTGACCCCATTCAGGGACACCACGTCAAATTAACTGATGCCATTGTTAACACACCTGATCTAAAATACGAATATGAGCATAACCCGGTTGCTAAGCAAGTCATTGATTACGCCTCGAAACTTGAAGGCACTATTCGTTCGCACGGTGTTCATGCCTGTGGAATTGTGATTGCGCCAGATGATCTTGTTAAATTTCTTCCACTTGAAGTTTCTGCCAAAGGTCCCCTAGCAACTCAATATCCTTCGACGCAGGTAGAAGAGTTGGGGCTTCTTAAGATGGATTTTTTGGGGCTTTCCAATCTTTCAGTTATTAATAATGCCCTACGTATGATCCGTAAGGTTTATCATGACGACATTGACCTGTATAATGTTCCACTCGATGATCCTCTTGCCTATAAACTTCTTCAAAATGCCGAAACCACCGGCGTCTTCCAGCTTGAATCTGCAGGCATGAAACGTTATCTAAAAGATCTTAAGGCCTCTAGCTTTGAGGATATTATCGCTATGGTTGCTCTCTATCGTCCGGGACCAATGCAATTTATCGACTCTTTCATTCGTCGCAAACACGGTGAGGAACCAATAACCTATCTTCATCCAGGTCTTGAAAATGCCCTAAAATCAACCTATGGTATTCTGATTTATCAAGAGCAGTTCATGCAGATTTCTAAGGAATGGTGCGGCTTTACTGGTGGTCAAGCGGATACCCTACGTAAGGCAGTAGGTAAGAAGAAGGTAGCGCTCATGAATAAAGTGAAGCCAGAATTCATCAAGGGCGCACAAGAAGTCGGTGGCGCCACTGAGGAACAGGCTGAAACTTTCTGGAATCAGCTACTTGAATTCGCTAATTATTGTTTTAATAAATCTCACGCAGCGTGTTATGCTTTAGTTGCTTATTGGACAGCTTATCTCAAAGCTCATTACCCAGACGCCTTTATGGCTGCCCTTATGACCTCTGATATGCGCTGGACAGATCGCCTTGCCATTGAAATTGCCGAATGCAAAAGGCTAGGTATTAAGGTCTTAGGGCCCGATATCAATCAGTCATATGCAGACTTTGGTATTGTTGGTGGTGAAAATACGATTCGTTTTGGTCTTGCGGCCATCAAAAGTATGGGTAAGGCTCTCATTGAGGATATTGTCATTCCCGAACGCGACAAAAACGGCCCCTTCAAGTCCGTTTGTGATTTTGCTTCTCGTGTCGATAATACGAAATTTAATAAGAAATCATGGGAATCTGCTATTAAAACCGGCGCATTCGATCGCTTTGCTTCCCGCACCGACCTACTCTTTAACCTAGAAGAAATCCAGTCCTACGGCAGCAAGGTTCAAAAAGATCGCGCTTCAGGACAAACCGACCTCTTTGGACTTATGGGAGACGCCGGAGCTATTCCAGAACCAATCATGCAGGAATCCCCAACCAAGGTTTCCGATAAAGAACAGTTACTTTGGGAACGTGATCTAATGGGGCTCTATCTTTCAGCGCACCCCCTAGATAAATATGATTTATATTTTGAAGAAAATACCCATCCGTTCTCGCTGGTCTCAGCTGAAAATGATGGCAAGCAGGTTATTGTAGGTGGAATTATTACAGGTATTCGTACTATTCTCACTAAATCCAATACCAAGATGGCTTTTGTGAAGATCGAAAGTAAGACTGCAGAAACTGAATTCATCGTCTTTCCATCACTCTATGAGCAGGAAGGGTCAAAACTTGCAATTGACAATATTATCAAAGTCACCGGTCGAGTTAATGCTCGCGACAAAGACGGCAATCTTTCCTCCGAAGTAAAAATCATTGCCGATTCATTTTCTGTGGTTTCAGATGAAAAATTAGAAAATTATCAATCCACAGGGACTAAATTAGAAGAACCAAAAGAAGCTCCTAAAAAGGAATTCAAGCGTAAAAAAGCTGCTGTTCCAGAAAATATAGCTTCCAGACTCTCTAGCAATAATCAAACTAAAGAGGGCAGCTCCAATAATACTGAAAAAGAGAAAACTAATTCAGTAAAAGACTCACAGGAAAAACCCGCCGCGGAAGAAATGGTGACAAGGGTAATCACTCCTCCAGTTGACCCAAGATCGCAAAAGCTCTTTGTTCTAATTGAGAATCCTGAAGATACCGAGAAGCTCACAAGAATTCGTAAGCTCTGTGACGAGAATCCTGGTTTTCAAGAAATTATTCTGGTTCTCAAAGATGAGTCTGGCAAAAAGCCTCTGCGCATGCCATTTAGAATTGACGCCTCCAATGACCTTATTGATCCCCTCAAAGCTCTAGTGGGCGACTCTAGTGTAGTCTTAAAATAAAATTTCTGAAAAACATATAGCAAAAATAGTATTTTGAAACTGTTTATGCTAAAATAAAACAAAGAAGGTGGGAAGTGGATAAAATAACTAATTTTCTGAATGCAAAAATTTCTGGACTGGTTACGAGTAAGCCAGAGATTCTTGCTGACTACGCAAGAGATGCCAGTATTTTAGAGATAATGCCAAAACTTCTCTGTATTCCAGAGTCGGTTGAGGATGTGCAATATCTTGTTCGTTTTGCTAATGAATTAGCCAAAAAAGGCTACCAACTACCGGTTGTAGTTCGTGGTTCCGGACTTGATCAGAGTGGTGCTGATCTTACTGAAGGTATGATTATTTCAACCGAAAAACTCAACCAAATTCAAGAAATCGATGATCGGGCACGCTTGGTACGAGTGCAAGCTGGGGTTACGCTTGGTCAATTAAATTCAGCTCTTGCACTATTCGGTTTACGTCTGCCAATCGAGGCGGATCCGCGTGAGACTATTGGCGGCCTAGTTTCAAATTTTTATACAGATAAAATTGCAAAAAAATATGGCAGCATCTATTACTATGTTGATCGCATTGAGGCCGTCTTGTCTAATGGCGACCTCTTCCAGTCTCAAACTCTCACTCCTCGCGGACTCAAATATGTTAAATCTAAGAAAGATTTTGTCTCCAACCTATATCAGGGAGTCGAAACGATTCGACAGGAAAATAAAGAGCAACTGGAGGAACTCAAAGCGCATAATCACGCTCGCACTGGCTATCATATGGTCACGGAGGTGCAACCTACACCACATGAATTTGACCTAGCGCCCCTCTTTTTTGGCGCTCAGGGCAGCCTCGGTATTATCACCGAATTAATCATCAAGGTCATCCCCCTTTCGCGACCCACAAAACAGGCTCTGTTTGGTTTTCAGGATTTAAAAGCAGCCGTTGATTTTATGTCAGAACTAAAAAAACTTCAACCTCTTCGTATCGATTTTTATGACCAACGTCTAATTAATCTAGGTCAAACTCATGCTCAAGAAGCAAATCTAAATCTCGGTGAAGCTAAGTATTTAATTTGTACAGAATTTGATGATCATTATTTTAAAAATCAAAGCAATCTTAAAAGACTGAAAAAACTTTCTTGCCATAAAGATCTAGCTATTATCGATCAACCAGAAAATGCAAATATCATAGCTAAAATTCATAAAAACTTAGTCGCGTACCGCAATGATAGCTCGGTGGTTGAGCGAGTTATTATTGCTGATCGTTCATATATTCCCGAGGCTGAATTTTATTCTTTCGTTGATTGTATGAAAACGCTAGAAAAAATCTTTGATCAGGAGCTGCCGCTCTTCGGCTCTTTCATGACTAACCTCTACTCAATACGTCCCAGCTTTGATTTGTCACAGGTAAACGATCGCAAGCAATTGCTACGATTCTTGCAGCAATTTGGGAAGCTGGTCACCGATTCAAACGGCAGCCTCTGTGGTGGCTCGGCTGAAGGTCAGGTTCAAGCCTTAATGGTTAATCAAAACACTTCGGCTCGTACTCTCAATCTCTATCATCAAATAAAGACACTTTTTGATCCAAACAACATTTTGAATCCTAAAATCAAGCAGGGCGCCAGTCTGGCTAACTTAGCGCGTTTTATGCGTACTTCTGCACAGATCGGCCTAATTCGTCAGGATTAATTTTGTAAGTCAAATTAATCGATTATTATCTGTTATCTAAAAATAGCTCAGCATGCTATAATCATCTTATGAAAGTTACTACAAAGAATTTATCCGAAACCAAGGTCGAGGTTACTGTTACTCTTGATCAGAATGACCTTAAGGTCGCCGAGGAACAGGCTGTCTTACGTCTGTCCAAAGAAATCCGCGTTCAGGGTTTTCGTCCAGGCAAGATTCCTGCCGAAATCGCTAAGAAAAATATTAATCCAAATGACCTCGCTAGCACTACTGCTGACATCGCTGTTAGACGTACTGTCCCTAAAGCCTTTGATGAAGCTAAGAATATTCCTCTCGTTATTCCAAATGTCGATATTGTCAAATTTGTCCCTGGTGAAGTTCTTGAATACAAGGCAGTTGCTGAGATTGTACCAGAAATTAAGCTTGGTGATTATAAAAACCTTAAGGTTAAACGCGAAGAATTTAAGGCCAAGAAAGAAGATATCGACGATGTCGTGGCTCGTGTTAGAAGTGCCTATGCAGAAAAACAGGTAGTAAAACGCGCAGCCAAAATGGATGACGAAGTTGTTATTGATTTTGAAGGTAGCTTAAATGGTGAGAAATTTGAAGGTGGCGCAGCCAAAGATTTTAAACTTAAACTCGGTTCTCATCAATTCATCCCAGGTTTTGAGGAAGGTATTGTTGGTCACAATTCTGGCGATCGCTTCGATCTTGAGCTTACTTTTCCTAAGGACTATCACGCTGAAAAACTTGCTGGTCAAAAAACCGTCTTCAATGTTCTCTTGAAGCAAGTTAATGAATTTATCCTACCTGAACTAAATGATGAATTTGCTCAAAAATGTGGTCCATTCAAAACTATGGACGACCTAAGGAGTGATATTGAAAATAATCTAACAGAGCAAAATAAAGTCAAATCCGATGAGAAATTTAAGGATGATCTAGTAAGCGAACTTGTGAAGAAGAGCAAAATTGCCGCTCCAGAAGTTCTGATTGAGGACCAGATTCGCTTTATTAAGCACGATATCGAAGCTAATGCTAAAGCTCAGGGTCTATCCTTTGAGGACTATCTTACTCAAACCGGCCAAACCGAAGATGACTGGAAGAAACAGATCAAAGAACTTGCTGAAGCTCGCGTGAAGGCCTCTCTCGCTCTCCAAATGGTAGCACGTGAAGAAAAAATCGATATTGAGGACGAAATTGTCGATGCTAAAATTAATGAACTACGTGAAGTTTACAAAAAATCTAAAGAAGCCTTGAATAACCTGAAGGATAATAATATTCGCCAGGATATCAAGAACCGTATGGTTATTGAAAAAACTTTGAACTTCTTAGTTGAACTCAATTCCAAAGCTGAGAAAACAGATAAAAAGTCTAAGTAAGACCATCAAATTCTAGATAGAAATTAGGGCACGTCGTGTCCTAATTTTTTTAAATCCAAATACTTGTACTATAATGTAATGGAATAAGAAATTAAAAGGGGGTTACTTATGGTACATTCAAAACATGAAAGTATAAAAAATACGGTCTATGCAGGAATTATTGGGCATACCGTCGGGGATGCTTTAGGCGTTCCTGTTGAGTCGGTTCCGCGCGCTGAATTAGATAATCGTCCTATTCGTGATATGGCCGGCTTTGGTGTCTATCCACTTCCGGCTGGTACTTGGTCTGATGACACCTCAATGGAAATTGCACTAATAGACTCATTAATCAGGCAGGAATGCTTTGATTTAGGTGATATTATGCATAATTTTTATAAATGGTTTCATGATGCCGATTTCACCGCTACTGGTCAAAACTTCGGAATAGGGCCTATCTGTGAAAAAGCAATCCGTAATTATATGGATGGGCTTAGTCCACTCGAATGTGGAGTCAAAGACGCAAAAAGTGTTGGAAATGGCTCTCTTATGCGTATTCTACCAGTCGCTTATGTCTGTTATTACAATCAGATTACTGGAAAAAAGCGCCGTCAGTTGGTACATGATCTTTCAGCTATCACTCACGCCAATGAGCTCTGTATCTTGGGTTGTCTAATCTATGTAAATTTTGTCTGCCATCTCCTTGACGGAGATAATCTTCTTCGGGCCTATCAAAAAACCCAATTAGATGACTACTCGGACTTTGAAGAGGATACTCGTATGTCTTACTATCGTATTTTGGAAGAAAATATCGGTAGTTATGCACGTCAGACGATTATTTCTACAGACAATGTATTGAATACATTAGAAGCTGCATTTTGGTGTCTCTTTAACACGGATAACTATCGTGATGCAGTGATTACAGCAGTCAACCTTGGGGATGACACAGACACGGTTGGCGCAGTCACTGGTTCTATGGCGGGCATTCTGTATGGCTTTAATGAGATTCCCGGTCTTTGGGTTGAAGCTCTGCAGCGCTCTGAGTATCTACTAGATCTCTGTGAACGCTTCGCTCTAGCCGATATAGATACCTCGAATATCTAAAAGCGACAAAACTCATTCATGTTATAGGCCAAATATTTGGCCTATTTTTCAACTCTTAAAGAGTAAAACTTGATAAAAACCGTAAAATATTGTAAAATATACACATGTCACAATCTAAATTTCTTCAATACCTCAAACAGCTATATAAAGAACAACGTGAACTCACTATTCTAGAGGTCACTTATCTCATAATCGCCGTCCTCTCCTTTTTGGTCGCTGCCGTCATTGCCTTACTAAATCAATCTCTTGGTGTCGCACTTCTTATTATTCCATTTGTCTCCTTTTTAGCTCTGTCTGCCAATATGATTGTTTGGGCGCTTGTCCGTATGTTCCTGGACGAATCTACTAAAAATGATCATAAAAAATCAGAAGTCTCTAAAAGTGAAGACGAAAAAATAGGAGAACCTGTTAGAGATAAACGCTCCAAAGCAACATCAAAAAAATAGTTAAATCTAACAAGACAAAGTTAGCTAAAGAATATATAAGAATTTCTCGCATATAATCCCACATTTACAAAAATAGAGCACAAAATGCTCTATTTTTTATTTCATGCTACAATAACCATATACGCTATAAATTCATATTATAAAGAGGGATTCCATGCCAAGTCTATCACCGAATCAATTTAATCATAACGAGATAACGGACCAAGAAAACAATATCAATACAACTGAACAAAAGACTCAGCATCTTTCTCGTCTCCAAAACGAAATCGGCGCCAAAGTCCTCGCTCTAGTTAACTTTGAATCTAAACATAAAGACATTGTCGAATCATCTTTCAATAAAGCCCGCCAAAACAAAGAAAAGCTCCCAGGCAAAAACAATGAACGTAGAAACTTCGCCTATCTTTCCCGTCTCAATAATATGGTCGAAAAACATGGAGATGCTCTAGAACAAAAACTCTGGGAAGCCTCTGCCGAAAATCTCGTCATGGACTATGAAGATATCCCAGACGCCTATTGGAAACAACAAGAACAAATCCTAAGAGACAACGGTCAAGGCAGGGAACTAAGTAGACGTGAAAAGGAGATCCTCGCTGAAGATCTCATTGATAAACAGCGTCAGTCTATCACCTCTTGGACAAACTATCTAGGCGATAAAAACTGTCCCTATCCTCTCTGGTTCAAAGTCTATGCCTTCGATGGTATCTCCAAGATGAGTAATGCTCTTAATCTTGATGAGGCAGACTACAATAGACGCGATAATACCACTGCATTGAGCTTTCCAAAACTTAATGCCGAGATCCTCGCTAAAGTCTATCGCCAAATCAATGATTTTTATGGTGTAGATAAGGAAAACTGGCTCTCCAAACACTCCGATGATGAAAAACTAGTTTCTCTCGTTAAATCCGCCAACTTTCCTAAACTCTACGCTAAAGAACTAGTCGATACCAAGGTTATTCTCAAAACCCCAGAACGCACCGAAGATGTCCATGGTGATTGGTTTGAATATAAACTAGGAGACGAAGAAGAAATTGCCAGTCTCGCTGAAGGCACCCGCTGGTGCGTCGTGGACCCCAATGTTGTACACAATTATCTAGTATACGGCGAATATGGGCACTCTAGAAGTACGGGGGCAGATGAAGAATCTAATTCAAAAGCCAAATTTATCATCTTTAGACTTGAAGACCCAAACTCTCCTGGTATCTTTGCTTCTAACGGTTCCGCCTCCATTCGCCTCGACCCAAATGGTATTGTTGATGAAATATCAGGACTAAACAATGGGCAAGCTGTTGAAGATGCTCTTGTTCCAATTGTTAAAGAAAAAGCATTATCTCTACCAGGCGGCGAAAAGTACTTACAAAAGTTTGATGATAAGCAAGCTCTCATCAAGCTAGATAATAAAATGAAAGAAGGCGAAGACCTAACCAAAGAAGAATTAAGCTTTCTTTATGAACTAGATCGCCCCATAGTGACATTAGACACCTATAATGAAGAAGATCCTAGAATCCCAGAATTAAAAGAAAAATATGGCATAGAATACGCATTGGAAAAAGGAGTAGATACTAATAAATTGGTTTCGAGTTTAGAACCTATAGATATTGCAAGAAATCTAGACACTCTCCTTAAGCATGGTGCAGATATCGACATCGACCAATTAGTTTCAGATCTGGGACCCCACTATATTATTAATAACCTAGATATCTTCCTCGATCATGGTGCAGATATCGATATCGATCAATTAGTTTCGGACCTAGGAACCCAATGTATTACTAATAACCTAGATGTCCTCTTTGATCACGGTGCAGATATCAATAATATCGTAAATAACATGAAACGCAGCGATATTGCAGGAAATCTAGATACCCTCCTCGAACACGGTGCAGATATCGACATCGACCAATTAGTTTCGGACCTAGACCCCTACAATGTTGCTCAATACCTAGATACCCTCCTCAAGCATGGTGCAGATATCAATAATATTGTAAGCAATATGAAAATATATGATGTTGCTAAATATCTAGATATCCTCCTTGAACACGGTGCGGATATCAATAATGCCGTAGATAAGATGGAGTCAAGCGATATTGTTAATAATCTAGACATCCTCCTCAAGAACGGTGCGGATATCAATAATATCGTAAGTAATATGAAATCATGCGATATTGCTGATAATCTAGATTTTCTCCTCGAACATGGTGTAGATATCGACACTAATCAATTAGTTTCAGACCTAGGACCCCACTATATTACTAGACACCTAGATATCCTCCTCGAACACGGTGCGGATATCAGTAATACGATAAATAAAATGAGATACAGCGAGATTGCTAAAAACCTGGATATCTTCCTCAAACACGGTGCGGATATTAATAATCTCGTAAACAATATGGAATCATACGATGTTGCTAAAAATCTAGGTTTTCTCCTCGAACATGGTGCAGATATCAATAATATCGTAAACAATATGGGATTATCATATGGTGTTGATAAACAACGCCTGGGTTTCCTCCTCGGACATGGTGCAGATATTAATCTTGTAGTTAAAAAACTGAACAAGAAAGATATAAAGAATAACATTGATCTCCTCCGAGAATACGGTGCAAATCTCGATGATTACTAAGAAAAAAATTAAAATTCCATTTTTGACATATTTGTTAATCCTACAGATTATGTAAATCCTAACAAAAAACTAGAAATTGACGAAATTCCAGGCAAGTAGTATAATATTACAAGAGTTTCAAGCGGAATCCCATTGCTGTAACGGAGGAAGCTACGAAGTTGAGAGACTTCATGCCGAAAAGGCAAACTATAAATCGATTTAATATAAGAGGATAAAATGCCAACAATCAATCAATTGATTAGGAAACCACGTAAAGTGGCTGCAAGAAAGTCTAAGTCGCCAGCTCTTGGTAGTATTGTTAATACTCTTAAGACTCGTTACTACGACCAACCAGCTCCTTTGAAACGTGGTGTTTGTATCAAAGTAACCACTAAAACCCCAAAGAAACCAAACTCAGCTCTTCGTAAAGTAGCTCGTGTTCGTCTCACAAACGGTCAAGAAGTTTGGGCTTATATCGGTGGTGAAGGACACAACCTACAGGAGCACGCAGTTGTTCTCGTTCGTGGTGGTCGTGTACCTGATCTTCCAGGTGTTCGCTATCACATCGTCCGTGGTACTCTCGATCTTCAGGGTGTTAACGGCCGTAAGCAGGGTCGCTCAAAATATGGCGCCAAGAAGGAGGGTAAGTAATTATGCCACGCAAAACTACTAAATCACTTGAACGTAAAGTTAATCCTGATCGTCGCTATCAGTCCATTCTTGTACAGCGCTTGATCAACAAGTCTATGCTTAATGGTAAAAAACAAGTTGCCGAACGCGCAGTTTACTCTGCCATTGAAGGCGCAGCAAAGAAACTTGGTTCTGAGAATCCAGTTGAAGTTCTTGAAAAAGCTATCTCCAACATTTCTCCAGATTTTGAAGTTAAATCTCGCCGTGTTGGTGGTGCAAACTACCAGATTCCATTCCCAATTTCCGGACACCGTCAGATGCACTTCGCCTTCTCATGGCTCGTTGTCTCTGCTCGTGCTCGTAAGGGTATGCCATACGAACGTCGTCTTGAAGCAGAAATCGTTGACGCTTACAATGCAACCGGTGCTGCCTTTAAGAAGAAAGAAGACACACACCGCATGGCTGAAGCTAACCGTGCTTTCGCACACTTTGCTCGCGGCTAATCAAGAGTATTATGAAAAACACCACTCCGGTGGTGTTTTTTTATTGCAAAATCCTTACTAAATCTAAACTATTCTCATTCTAAATCCCCTTAAGCCTAAACTGATATGCTATAATAATCTAAAATAAGGAGGTAAAATGATAAAACTTGCAATTAACGGCTTCGGTCGCATCGGTCGCAATGCCTTCAAGATTGCTTTTGAGCGTCGTGACGTCAAGATCGTTGCCATCAATGACTTAACTGATACCAAGACGCTAGCTCATTTATTAAAACACGATTCAAGTTACGGTACTTATGACCGTGATGTCAAATTTGATGAAGAAAATCTGATTGTAGATGGTGAAAAAATCCGCGTCTATGCTGAAAAAGAACCAAAAAATCTTCCATGGAAAGACCATCGTGTTGACGTAGTTATTGAATCGACAGGCTTTTTTACAGATCCAGCTAAGGCTGCCGCCCATCTTGAAGCCGGTGCAAAGAAAGTAGTTATTTCCGCTCCAGCAAAAGGCGACGGTGCCAAAACCATTGTCATTGGCGTTAATGAAGATACGGTAACAGAAGATGACAAGATTATATCCAATGCATCATGTACTACCAACTGTATTGCTCCAGTTATGAAGGTACTTGAAGACAACTTTGGCATCGAAAAAGCTCTTATGACCACAGTTCATTCCTACACTGCCTCGCAACGTATTTTAGATGCACCCGCCAAGGATCTTCGTGAGGCCCGCGCCGCAGCTGAAAATATCGTCCCTACTTCAACTGGCGCTTCCAAAGCCGCAGCTCTCACCATTCCTGCTCTGAAGGGGAAATTTGACGGCCTTTCAATTCGTGTTCCGACCCCAGTTGTTTCTCTTGCTGATATTACTGCCGTCCTGAAGAAAGATACTACCATTGAAGAACTTCAAGAAGTCTTTAAAAATGCCGCCAAAGAACCTTTTTATGAGGGTATTCTTGGTGTCTCCGAAGAACCCTTAGTTTCTATCGATTACCGAGGTAATTCTCACTCAAGTATCGTTGATCTTCCGCTCATTAATGTAGTCGATAAAAACTTAGTCAAGGTGGTTGCTTGGTATGACAATGAATGGGGCTATTCAAACCGTCTTGTAGAGTTAGCTGCTGATTTTGGGAAAAACTAGTATGCCACGGATTTTTATCGGTTCAGATCACCGCGGCTTTGTTGCCAAACAACATATTTTAGCCACTCTGGCAAATTCCGAATGGAAGGATAGCTATGAGATCGTTGACCTCGGTCCAGAAACCATTCGTCCGGATGATGACTTTAACGATTACGCTATTGCTGTTTCACGCGCTGTCAGGGAAACCGCCAATTCCCGCGGTATTTTGATCTGTGGTTCAGCACACGGAATTGCTATTCAGGCCAATCGTTTTAAGGGGATCCGTGCCATCTGCGGCTATACTCCAGAGCTAGTCCGTCTCGGTCGACTCCATAATGATGCCAATGTTCTTTGTCTTTCGTCAGATTTTATGGATGATGCGAATATTGATCAGGCTATTGATATGTTCTTACGTGGTAATTTTCTACCCGAAGAAAGGTATATTAGGCGCAATCAACGACTTGATGAGGAATCAATTTATTAGTAAAGGAAAACTATGGGTGAGGACGTATATATAGTACCGACAATTCTAACCAATGATCCGCAGGTTTTTGCGACAGAGTTGCAAGACTATTCGCAGTTTGCTAAAAGAATTCAGATTGATCTGATGGATGGCACTTTTACCGCAGATAAAAGTCTGCCAGAGTCCGCAATCGCTGGCCTGCCACAAGGTATTGATTTTGACTTACATTTGATGTCGGCTAGGCCAAGCGATCACCTCACTCATCTTCTTCGACTCAAACCATCACTTTGTATCCTCCATGCCGAGGCTAGTGAAGACTTGTCGCCATTCTTTGCTGAATTCAAAAAAGCTGGCATTAAAACCGGCCTAGCTCTATTGCCTGGTACTTATCCTGGACAAGTTAAGTCTTATATCGAGGCCGTGGACCATGTTTTGGTTTTTGCCGGCGCTCTAGGCAAGCAAGGCGGTCAGGCTGATTTATTACAAATGGAAAAGATTAAGCTGATCCGTGAAATTAATCCTACGGTTGAGATTGGCTGGGATGGCGGCGCCAATCTTACCAATGTTCGCGTGCTTGCACACGCTGATCTCAATGTTATTAATGTAGGCTCCGCCATCTCTAAGACACAAGACCCGAAAGCTGCCTATCATCAACTTATCGAAGAATCTAAAAAACGGGGAATTATTTAATGGCTACTTCGAAACTTTGTCACAAGGTCCACTTTAAAGAACAGCCAATTTTTCGCGTACTTACCATTGGTGTTGCAACGCAACAAATCATTCTAGTAGACCACGATGATTTTATTATCAATAAGCAAAAAGTCTCTATTGGTGAGAAAGTTGATATTGATCAAATTTATTATCAACTAGGCGGTAGCGGGATTAATGCCGCTGTGACCTTCGCACGCCACGGCCATCAGTCAATCCTCATTAGTAATCTCGGCCAAGATCGCTCTGCAGAAGCCATCAAAGATTTTTTAATCGACGAAAATGTTGATACGAGTTATCTAAATCAACTTCCATTCCAAACTGGCACTTCTGTAGTCCTACTGGATTCTAAAACTGCCACCAGAACCACTATGAACTGTCTGGGTGCGGCCAAGACTTCAAACAACTTAGATCCTCACGATCTCAATCTCGCTAATCCGGATTGGTTATATCTCACAAGCTTGAATGGCGATCTTGAAAAGGCTCTAGAATTTATTGATCAGGCTAAAGAAAATCAGATTAAAGTTCTCTGGAATCCAGGTGAATTAGAGCTAAAGCAAAAGAAAAAGGTCCTAGGTCTCCTATCTGATATTGATGTACTGATCCTTAATCAAAAAGAAGCCAAAATGCTGGTCGAGGGAGAGATTCTTGAAGAACTCGTAACAAAGCTTTCCGCCTACACTAAAATCGTTATTATCACCGCAGGCGCGAGTGGTAGCATTGCCAAATCGGGGGAAGAAATATATCGTCTAGCAGAATATGAACAGAAGTCACCAACAGACCCTACGGGTGCAGGCGATGCCTTCGGTTCTGGTTTTCTTGCCGCAACTCTCGATGGCCTAGATTTTAAACATAGTCTCATTGCTGCCGCCGCAAACGCTACTTCAGTTATCTCAGAAATTGGCTCCACCAAGGGCATCCTTTCAGCTAATGAAAAATATCACCCAATGCCAATACAACGACTTTATTTATAAAAAAATATGAGGTGAGGGCCTCATATTTTCTTCAAAACTTTTCTTCAAAACTTATACTGATTTGACGCGATTGTAAATATTATCATTAATATTGATATGGCCAATCTTATTTGCCGCTAGTACCACTTCAGTGATATCATCTGTCATTACAAAGAGATCAAGATCTTTCTCTTTAATCATTTTATTTTTTAGCATGTTAGTTTTGAAGAACTTAACTAGTGGTCGCCAGTATGACTTTCCAATTAAGAAACATGGCATTTTGGGCATTTTACCAGTCTGAATGAGAATTAAGACTTCTGACATTTCATCAAGTGTACCAAGTCCTCCAGGAAAGAACACATAAGCCTTACTTGCCATAACAAGCATCACCTTACGAGCAAAGAAGTAGTTAAATTCCATTGAATCGGTGAGGTATGGGTTTTCGTGTTGTTCAAATGGTAATTTAATATTCAAACCAACACTACGTCCGCCATATTCGTATGCTCCGCGGTTAGCTGCTTCCATAATGCCAGGACCACCGCCAGTAATTACTGGATGCCCATTTTCCGCTAATAATCGTCCAAGTTCTCTAGCCTTTATATAATATTTGTCAGTCTCAGCTGTACGAGCTGATCCAAAAATAGTTACCCCCTGTGAAAAGCGACGAATCGTTGAAAGCCCCTTGAGGAGATCTTTGGCGTAAGCCAACGAACGATTGGCATCCGGTCCTGAAATCTTATTAGCTGATAATTCATTCAGCCATTCTTCTGTAATTTTATCCATAAGCTTATTATAGCAAAATACCCCTTAAATAGACATGGTAAAATAAGAATATGGAAATCACGCTTCTGCTGCATAATATCCGCTCAACCTATAATGTTGGTTCAATCCTACGCACGGCTGATGGTTTTTCGGTGAATCATGTTATCTATTCTGGCTACACACCAACTCCAGCTCCTTATTCTACGCTTCTTCCTCACCTGTCTCAAAAAATCACTACGAAGATTCATAAAACTGCTCTTGGCGCTGAACAAACTTTGTCGTCCTCTTATTCTGAAAATATCATAGAGGAAGTTCAGCTCCTACGGTCGCAAGGCTATCAGATTATTGGTTTAGAGAATAACTTAAAAGACGCTCGCTTACATCAAATCACCGAACATACTCTCCCAGGGTTAATAGCCCCTAAGGTCGCCCTTATTCTTGGAGAAGAGGTGGAAGGAATTACCTCAAAGTTACATCAATTTATTGACTTATTTTTGGAGATTCCAATGACTGGTAACAAGGAGTCTTTTAATGTTTCAGTCGCCACAGCCATCATTCTCTTCTATCTAAGATATGGTATCGATTTAAATCGCTTCTAAACTCTGCTATAATACAAAAGATTAGGGAGTTATTATGGAAAGATATAATCCAACAAAAATAGAAGAAAAATGGCAAAAAATATGGGAAACCGAGCAGGCTTTTCGTGCTGAAGAAAATGGTGCAGAAAAAATGTACCTTGCAGAAATGTTCCCCTATCCATCCGGTGCTGGTCTCCACGTTGGCCATGTTCGCAACTTCTCCATAGTTGATGTTTTAGCAAGATTTTATGTACAAAATGGCAAAAATGTTCTTCGACCTTTTGGTTATGATACCTTTGGACTCCCTGCAGAGAATTACGCAATTAAAACTGGCATTTCTCCAGCCGAAGCCACCAAAACCAATATTAATAACTTTAGAAAACAGGCTAAACGTCTAGGCTTCTATATCGATTGGAACCGTGAAATTAATACCTCTGATCCTGAATATTACCGATGGACTCAGTGGTGTTTCTTGCAGTTATTTAAAAAAGGCCTCGCCTATCAAAAAGAGAGCTACCAATGGTGGTGCCCTAACGATCAAACTGTCTTAGCTAACGAACAGGTAGAAAATGGACATTGTTGGCGCTGTGGCTCCGAAGTCGAAAAGAAAAAAATGAAACAGTGGTTCTTTAAAATCACTGCTTATGCCGACGAGCTTCTAGACGAAATTGATCAACTTGATTGGCCTGAAAAAATCAAAACCATGCAAAAGAACTGGATTGGTCGCTCCGAGGGTGCAAAGGTTAAGTTTAAAATCAAACATCTACCTGACACTATTGATATTTTTACAACACGCCTTGACACTATTTGTGGCGCAACTTTTCTGGTACTTGCACCTGAACATCCTAAAATTCCGGACTTAATTACCAACAAAACAGCAGAAGAAGTTAAAAACTATTGTGCTGCCGCTATCAAGAAATCGGAAATCGAACGCCAAGAAAATAAAGAGAAAACCGGCGTCTTTACGGGCAGCTTTGCCATTAATCCAGCCACTAAAGAAGAAATTCCAATCTGGGTATCAGATTATGTTCTTATTAACTACGGCGATGGTGCTGTCATGGCGGTGCCTGGCCACGATGAGCGTGATTTTGCCTTTGCTTCAAAATATCAGTTAGAGATCAGGACCGTTGTTAAGCCCACCGAGTCAAATAATCAATTGGGCGTCCAAAATGAAGTTATACCTCAGTGTTTTAAAGATCGAGGTATCATAATAAATTCAGGAAAATATGACAATCTAACCTCTAAAGAGGCTGAGCACCAGATTTTATCTGACCTCGGTGAAAATGTAGCTAGTCGACAGGTGACTTACCGTATGCGTGACTGGTTAATCTCACGTCAAAGGTACTGGGGCTGCCCAATTCCAATTGCCTACGACAAAAATGGCGAACCTCACGCAATCCCAGAGTCCCAACTTCCAGTAGTTCTACCAGAAGTTTCTGACTATCGTCCAGACAAATCTGGCCATTCTGCGCTTGCTAAGGCTGAGGATTGGCTAAAAGTTACCATCGATGGCGAGGAAATGACTCGAGAAACCGATACGCTTGACGGTTATGCCTGTTCTTCATGGTATCTTTGGCGCTACGCATCACCTCACTCTGCTTCCGCCGCTTGGGAACAAGAGGCTGTTAAATATTGGGAACCCCTTGATATTTATTGTGGTGCCGACCATGCTGTGGCACATCTGCTTTATGTCCGTTTCTGGTGTAAATTCTTTGCCGACCAAGGTTACCTACCATTCAGAGAACCAGTTAAAAAGCTTCTCTATAATGGGTATATCAATGCCCCTGATGGTAAAAAGATGTCAAAATCAAAAGGAAACGTCATTGATCCGCTTGATGTTATTGACTCTGGCTATGGTGCAGATACTTTGAGAACCTATGAACTTTTCATTGGTCCGTACAATGAAGATGCGGCCTGGAGTACTACCGCAATTGGTGGAGTCTACCGCTTCCTCAATCGTTGTTTCAATCTCGCAATTAATCAACAAAATAACCGTCTACCATCTGGCACTTCAACTCAGTTGATACGACATAAGACGATTAAAAAAGTAACCGAAGATATTACAAATACCAACTTTAATACCGCAGTAGCTGCCTTAATGGAGTATGTTAATGAGCTCTATAAAAGCTGTGCTTCAACCGAAGATATTATCATTTTAGGTAAATTACTTAAGCCTTTCGCTCCTCATCTTGCGTCTGAAATTCTCGAAAAAGAAGAATCTGATGATAAATGGCCTGAATATAATGAAGCTTATCTCGTCTCAGATTCTATTCAACTAATCGTACAGGTTAATGGCAAGGTTCGTGCTAAGCTAGAAATCAGCCCTGAAGATCTTGCTGATCAAGAAAAACTTAAAGAGCTTGCTCTCTCTCAAGAAAATGTTCAAAAATACCTAAACAGCGAGCCTAAAAAGATAATTATTCCAGCCGGCGGAAGGCTTATCAATATCGTTGCTTAACTCTTCAAAAAGCTTTACTTCACTCTTGAAAAATTAGGACTTTTTGTATATAATAGCCTAAATTATTGTCAATATACTAATAAGGAGCATTTAATGCCTGAACCTAAAAAGCAAAGCAGCCCAAGAAAGACTGGTCTTCGCCGAAGTCATTTACGTCTTGTTTTAGCTCGTGCTGTTAATAAAAAATCACCAGTTAAGGCTTTCGAAACAGCCAAGAAAACCCCTAATCTTAAGATTAAAACCCCAAGAACTGCCAAAGTTTTAAATAATACAAAGAAAAGCGAAAAATAATGGCAAGTAATCGGCACCTCGGTAGAATCATTGCATTACAAAGCTTGTATGAATACGAGTTTAGAGCAAAGGCGGGCGATGCTACAGCCGAAATTCAGTCTATCATCGCAAAAAATATTGAACCATATTCCAAGGCACTCGGGGACACTGAATTTGTCTTCAGTCTAGCTAATGGTGTAATCGAAAATCAAGCAAAACTTGATCGTGAATTACAACCACTGGCTCCAGAGTGGCCTCTGGACACCATCGCAGCCATCGACCGTAATATTTTACGTATTGGCCTTTATGAACTTGAGATTAGAGTTGTTCCACCAAAAGTAGTTATCAACGAAGCCGTTGAACTTGCAAAAGCTTTTGGTTCTGATAATTCATCCAAGTTTATTAATGGTGTCTTGGGTACAGCCTTCAAGCAACTTGGATTGAATAATGAAGAGGGAGATCATGAAGGAACCAAATCGCAAGTTAAGTCCCAACCAAACGCTTCCGAACAATAAACTAAGTAAACCAAAAGACACCACAAGTCGCAATTTTACAAGATCACGCTCACGTGTTCGTCCATTAAAAACCGAACGCGCTAAAAGCCTTGACCAAAAGACCTTTAAAAAGAAGCCAGCAATTAAGGAGATCGTTCGCGAGCCAACTTCAGGTGGCATCGTCTTTCGCTTTAACGAAAAAAGGAACGATATTGAAATCTTACTAATTCAAGATTCCAAAAATCGTTGGACAATTCCTAAAGGACACATTGAGGCCGGTGAAACCGCAAAACAAACGGCTATTCGCGAGATTGGTGAAGAGGCAGGACTCAATCATATAAAAGTTCTTTCATGGCTTGGCAAAATTCATTTTAAATATCGTCGAGTTGATAAACTTGTTTTAATGACCACTCAGATCTATCTAGTTCGTGCTCTTGATGGTAGGGAAAGACCAACCAAAGAAAAGTGGATGAACGGAATTAAGTGGTTTAGCTTTCGCGATGCTCTAAATGCGATTGAATATGATGATATTGAAAAGCTCATGCTCATTGCCAAGAAGCGCATTCGTGTAGGAGATTTGCAATAATTAAAATTCGGGATTTCATCAGACACTAGAATCTCTCTAGTGTCAAAGTGAGTTCCAGAAAGGAAAACATGGATAATTATCTAAAAAAATACAACATCGATCTAGAAACAATTAAAAAACATATTAGTGAAGCTTCCGTTAAGAAGAAAATTGCTGATAACCGCCCTGAAGAAACCTTTACTCCTGATATTATTGATCAGTATGCTAAATTCGCAGAAGAGAAAATGGGTATCAAATTTAATGATATCTCCCTTTTTATTACCGCTCTAACTCATCGTAGTTTCGTTAATGAACACAAGAAATCTGCGGTCGAACATAATGAGAGACTTGAGTTTTTAGGCGATGCTATTCTTGAATTAGTCGTCTCAGATTTTCTATATCAAAATTTTCATGAGCCAGAGGGGATTATGACCGCCTGGCGCTCCGCCCTAGTGCGTACCGAATCAATCGGTGCTGCATCCGAGAAAATTGGTTATATTTCACTAATTCGTCTTTCTAAAGGTGAAAAGCTTGGCAGTAGTCGCACCCATGCCTCAATCATCGCCGATTGTTTTGAGGCCGTAACCGGCGCTATCTATCTCGATCAAGGCTTTGATGCTGCCAAAGATTTTATCTATCAACATATCATTTGTAAGATGGACGAAGTTATTCTCTCTGAATCCTGGCGTGATGCTAAGAGCTATCTCCAAGAACTAGCACAAAAATTTGAAGGCAGTACACCTCAATATCACGTTATTAAGGAAGAAGGTCCCGACCATGACCGTATCTTTACGATTAATGTTGTTGTGGCTGGACATAACAGAGGTACTGGTGTCGGTCATAGTAAGCAAGAGGCCCAGTCTGCCGCAGCCGCTGAGGGTATTAAATACTACAAGAAACAATCAACAGATCAAAACCTTATCACCGGCAAGCTATCATTAATTAAATAAAAAAACAACTGATCCCAAGAGGGTCAGTTTTTTTACTATGAATCTCATTTATAAAAATCATTCCTCTTATGTTTTGCAATACATAGAAATTATGTTAAAATATCTCCTAAAGTCACAGACTTTGCACTTTTAAAGAAAGGGGAGAAACTATGGAGGCAAAGGAAAAAATAAATATTAGCCAGATTGAAAATGTCATCAAATATTATGTACTGATGGCGAAATGGCTTTATGAAATGGGGGATTATGCTAGAACAAAATACCTCCAGATGAATCTTGAGAAGGATAATACCTCACGCCCGCACACTGATTACCAGCGTTTGCTGGAGAAATACTATCACGGCAGTGAGGAGGAATTAAAAAATGCTGTTTTTATCAAATCTGAGAATAGCCAGAAAATATTAAAAGAATTGCTCAATCTGTCAAGACAGATCGGCGTTGAGCAATATTACGATAAAATTAACCCCCGCACGGGGAAGCGTGAGTTGATTATGGGGCAGGACGATGGATTAATAGTTCAAAATTTCTGCACCATTTATAGTAAAACCACTTACGGTTCAAGACTGAGGAGAAAAAATACAAAGGATATTATAAAGAACATCCTAATCGATTTTGTCAAAGTCAAAGAAGACAAGGTATCTTCAATTGACCGTGAGTATATAGACAAGTTCTTTACTAATGATAAAGTTAAAGAACTATCAAAAGAAGTGTATTTAGGATTAACAGGAGGGGTAGAGAGTTCTATTAAAAGTATTATCGCTGCTGACAAGGTACTTCCATTCATCTTGAGAGTGAAAACTCTCTACTCCCTTGAAAATAACTTTCAGTGTCTTATAAGGGTATTGAAAGTATCATAGATTATTGACCTCCAAATTGGAGGTCTTTTTTATCTACTCCTTGAAAAAAACGTTCAAATAGTTTAAAATAATAACATTAAATTAATTAAGGAGCAAACATGCTTGCGATTCGTATGCAACGTAATGGTCGAACTCATTACCCAACCTTTCGACTAGTCGTCCAAGAATCCCAGCGTCATCCACTTTCTGGACGCGTTGTGGCTGAGGTCGGCAATTACAACCCAGAAACTAAAAAGGCTACTTTAGACAAAGAAAAAATTGAATTCTATCTAAAGAATGGTGCTCAACCATCTTCACGTGTCGCCTTCATCTTCAAAAAAGAAGGTATCACTCTTCCTTCATGGTACAAGGAAGCAAATCCAAAAACCAGGAAACCAAAACACGCAGACAAACTTCGTAAAAATCAACCAAAAGAAGAAACCGAAGCTGCAGAGTAAAGAAAAAATAAGGTACTATAAGTACCTTATTTTTATTTATCAAACCTCAATCATTATGATATAATTCTAATAATAAAAATTAACTTGGAGAACCTATGTCAACCATTGACCAACAATTCGTAGAATACATCGTAAAAACTCTCGTAAATAATCCTGATAAAGTAAAAATAGAACGTGCCATTGATGAAAAAGGCGTTCTCCTTTCTCTTAGTGTTGATCCTGAAGATGTCGGCCGTGTAATTGGTCGCCGTGGTGCCACAGCTCAGTCTATTCGCACACTACTACGCGCACTTGGAACTAAGAATGACGCTCGCTATAATTTAAAAATTGTCAATACTGATGAAAATAGCAACCTCGAGACCACTGGCGAACCAATGGCGACTCGTACTGTTGAAGATTATGAAGAAGAATCAGAAGATTCTACTCTTACCAAAAATACTCGCGCTGAACTCGCAGATCTCGATGATCTTGATATTTAATTCAAATAGCCCTTCGGGGCTATTTTTTGTTGAAAATTTGAGTCTATATTATAAAAAATCATCTTGACTATTCTACGTAAAAACCTTATACTTAGACCAGTTCAAGTTGAACCAAGCTAACTGCGAGTCAGCTTACATAAAGTTGAGAGCTTATATGTTCAAAAAAATCCACCGTCTAGGTGGTTTTTTGGTTATATAGTCAATAAAACAATAAAAACACCCCCGTGGGGGTGAATATTCTAAGGTGCAATTATAATCTGCGCTTTACTGAAACCATCCGCATAAGCCTCAAGTTCCGGTAATTTCTTCAGTTTATCTAGCCATCTTTTTGGGATGCCCTGTATACCGTAATAAAGACCCGCAAGTCCTCCAGTTAAAGCGCCGATACTATCCGTATCATGACCAAGATTGACAGCTCTAAGCAGCGTCTGCTCAAAGTTTCTAGTCGTAACCAAAGACCAAATCGCCGCCTCCAGACTCTCGATCACGTCAATATGTGATTGAATCGCATTTTCTGGGAATGCGGTTAAATTCTCCTTTAGGACATGACTAAACGACTCAACGCAAGCCACGGAGAAAAAGCTATAATTTTCTTGCTGAACCTTCTGTAATGCCACTGCTGGATAATACCCCTCAAGCAAAAGACACGCATAATTCACAAAAATCATATTTGCTAATATGCATTTTTCAGTTGCATGAGTTAATCTAGTGACCTTTTTTACTAAATCATATCGCTGCTTTCCCTGTATATTGTAGTTATAGCAAAGAAAAGCGATCGGTAAGATCCTAGCTAGGGCACCGTTATCACTTGCAAATTCAAAAGTTTCTCCGCATTCGTCTGGCGTATAGCCCTTCTTAAATCTGCCTATTGCCTGAGTGATAGTGGCATTTGGGTTGATTATCTCAGAGCCAACTGTATAATCTGCAAGATACAACCATCTTGACAATTTATGTAGTATGTCAGACTGATTAACCGTGCCGCATTCTCTGATTGATTCCATCAGGGCAATAGTCATTGAAGTATTCGTTGACCATGTCCCCGATGCAGTTAAATGTGAACCAAACTCCTGCATCTCTAAAACAGGATTGTTTTTTAGTTCCTCGCGAGACTTAAATTCAACCGGTAATCCAAGGGCATCACCGACTGCGTTGCCGATAAGTCCTCCGACTACTTGATCATGATAAATAAAACCTCTAAAAGTATCCATTCTTTTACCCCCTTTTATATTTTAATATACTATGGACTCCCAAATTATAACATAAATGTAGTGTTTGTCAAAGTTAGGACTGACCCTTGAAAAATCTAGTAAAATATAGTAAAATCGGACACAAGAAGTAGTGTGTCTTCTAATAGCGAGGGTGTCCTATTTTGGCGAACTAGGATGTCGTTAGATGACAGTAATCTTCGGCGCTAAAGATTATTAACACTAAAATAGAGGAAAACGTGAGTACAAAGAATATCAGTACAGCTGGTCAGCGTGTCTTTTTTACAGACGGTGATCATCTCGAAATCCCTGATCTTACTGCACACCAGAAAGATTCCTGGGAGGAATTTATTAAATCCGGTCTCCGTGAAGTCTTCACCGAATTGAACCCAATCGATGACTACACTGGACAAAAACTATCTCTAAGATTCAAGGACTATGAATTTAAGGCTCCAAAACGCACTGTTGAGGAAGCTAAATACAACCTTGAAACCTACGAAGCTCCGCTTCATGTTAAAGCTGAACTTACTAACAAAGTTACAGGTGAGATTAAAGAACAGAATATCTACTTCGGTGATTATCCATGGATGACTGATCGTGCCACTTTTATTATTAATGGTACAGAGCGCGTCATTGTTTCTCAGCTGATCCGTTCTGCTGGTGTTTTCTTTACTGCAGATAGCTACAATGGTAAGAATTTTTACGGCGCTAAGGTAATTCCAGGCCGTGGTGCTTGGCTTGAATTTGAGACAGCCACCAACGGTTCAATTAATGTTAAAATTGATCGCCGTCGTAAAATTTCTGTCACCACCTTTCTCCGTGCCTTAGGTATTACTAAGAACTCAGAGCTTAAAGAATTATTTGCCGATGTCGATAATGGTCCAATCAATTACATTGATAGTACGCTCGACAAGGATCCTACCACAAGTCAGGCAGCTGCCCTCCTTGAGGTTTACCGTCGACTTCGTCCAGGTGATCTAGCAACTGTCGAGAATGCCCGTTCTATGGTCGAACGCACCTTCTTTGACTACAAGCGCTATGATTATTCTCGTGTTGGTCGTTTTAAGATCAATCAAAGACTTGGTTTTGATACTCCAAACGATAGCACTCATCGTACTCTTCAGATAGAAGATGTTATCGCCATCATCCGCGAACTTATTCGCCTCAATAATACACAGGAGCCAGCCGACGACATCGACTCACTCGCAAATCGTCGCGTTAAGATGGTTGGTGAATTGATTCAACGTCAATTCCGTCTTGGTATGCTTCGCTTACAACGCAACATCCTAGACCGCATGTCTATGGCCAACCCTGAAGAGGTTACTCCGTCTCAACTCCTTAACTCACGTCCAGTAGTTGCAGCCGTTAAAGAATTCTTCAGTAGCTCCCAGTTATCTCAGTTAATGGATTCTTACAACCCATTCTCTGAACTTTCACACAAGCGTCGTCTAAGCTCTATGGGCCCTGGTGGTCTTACTCGTGAACGTGCCGGTTTTGATGTTCGTGATACTCACCCTACTCATTACGGTCGTATCTGTACCGTCGAAACTCCAGAAGGTGCCAACGTTGGTCTCGTATTAAACCTCGCAACTTACGCCCGTATCAATGAATATGGCTTTATTGAAGCACCATATCGTGTAGTCAAGGACGGTAAAGTTACTGATGAAGTTGTCTATGTTGATGCCAGTCTTGAAAAAGATATGGTTATTGCTGATACTTCCGCTAAGCTTAACAAAGATGGTAGTTTTGTCGATGAACGTGTCTCTGCTCGTATTAATGGTCAGCCAGCTCAGGTTGAATCCAGCCGTGTCACTCACGTCGATGCCGCACATAAGGAAATTCTTGGTGCGTCAGCATCCCTAATTCCATTCGTTGAGAAAAACCGTGTTGACCGTGCGCTCATGGGCTGTGCCATGCAGAAACAGGCAGTTCCACTTCTAAAGAATACCGCCCCAACTGTAGGTACCGGTGTTGAATCTGATATCGCGAGATACACTTCTCAACTTATTACCGCTGACATGGACGGTATGGTTAAGAAAGCTGACGGTGTTTCAATCATTGTTGACTATGATAATGGCACTTCTAGAGAATATAAAATTGCTCACTTTGAGCAGACAAACTCTGATCAGTGTTATAACCAACGCTGTATGGTTACTCGTGGTCAAAAGGTTAAAGCTGGTGATATTCTTATTGAGGGCGCCTCTATTGAAGATGGCGAAATCGCCCTTGGCCGTAACCTCTTAGTTGCTTTCATGCCATGGCGTGGTTACAACATGGATGACGCTATCGTTGTCTCACGTAAACTAGTTGAAGACGACACCTTGACCTCTATTAATATTAAAGACTTTGATGTTGAAGTTCGTGAAACTAAGCTTGGTCCAGAGCAAGTTACTCGTGATATTCCAAACGTCTCAGAGCATGCTCTACGTCACCTTGGTGAAGATGGTATCGTTACCATTGGTTCTGAAGTTTCTACTGGTGATATTCTCGTTGGTAAAATTACTCCAAAGGGTGAACAAGAACTAAGTTCAGAAGAGCGCCTTCTTCGTGCTATTTTCGGTGAAAAAGCCAAAGATGTCCGTGATACTTCAGTCCGCATGAGCGGTGGTACTTCAGGCAAAGTTATTGGCGTCCGCATTTACACTCGTGAACAGGGTCACGAACTAAAGGCCGGTGTTCTGATGCAGATCAAAATCTTTGTAGCAGAAATGCGTAAGATTCAGATCGGTGATAAGATGGCAGGCCGTTACGGTAACAAGGGTGTAGTTTCCCGCGTTCTACCAGTTGAAGATATGCCATTCATGGCCGATGGTACTCCAGTAGATGTTGTACTCTCTCCAATGGGCGTACCTTCCCGTATGAACCTTGGTCAGCTTTACGAAATCCATATTGGTATGGCTGCACGTATTCTTGGTTACAAGGTTGCTACCCCATCCTTCAACGGTATTCCAGATGAAGTGATTTCAGATGAGCTCGCAAAAGCTGGCATCGATCGTAATGGTCGTGTCCAACTCTATGATGGTCTCACTGGTGAACCATTTAACGAAAAGACCGCAGTTGGCGTTATGCATATGATTAAGCTTCACCACATGGTTGAAGATAAGATCCACGCTCGTTCAACCGGTCCTTACACAATGGTTACACAACAGCCACTTGGTGGTAAAGCACAAAACGGTGGTCAGCGTTTCGGAGAGATGGAGGTTTGGGCTCTCGAAGCTTATGGTGCATCAAGTATCTTACAGGAAATGCTTACAATTAAATCTGATGACGTTTATGGACGCGCTAAGGCCTATGAATCTATTATTAAACATGAGCCAATTCAAGGTCCAAAGCTTCCTGAAGGTTTCAACGTCCTAGTGAAGGAATTACAAGGTCTTGGTCTCAAGGTTGATCTGCTTGATAATGGTGAAGCTAGAGACGCCGATAGTGTAATTGAAGATACTTCAAGAGAAATTGAAAAATCTCAAGATGATCGCCTAATTTACGCTAAACACAACGTACATATTAATGATGATGAAAACGACATAATCGACCTAACCGACGAAGAGATCGAAGAATCTCTCGATGGTCAAGGAATTACAATTAAAGACGGAGACAGTGAAGATAACATTGATCTCGGAGAGGAGTTCTAATGGCTTGGATGGACAACTACATTTCAGCTAGCGACTTCGACTCAATTCGTCTCAGCATCGCCAGTGCTGACGATATCTTGAGTTGGAGCTATGGTGAAGTATTGAAGCCAGAAACAATCAACTACCGTACTCAGAAACCTGAGCGTGACGGTCTATTCTGCGAACGTATTTTCGGTCCAGTGAAAGATATTAACCCCCATGATAGTAAATTGAAGGGTGTTCGCTCTCGCGAAGCTGCCGTTGATAAGGAAGGGAACTTAGTGACAAAGTCCATCGCTCGTCGTGAGCGTATGGGCCACATTAAACTTGCTGCACCAGTTGCTCATATCTGGTTTATGCGTGGTACTCCATCTGCACTAAGCCTACTTCTTGATCTCACTGTTAAGAATATCGAGAAAGTCGTCTATTTTGCCTCTTACCTCATTATTAATGCCAAAGACGCTGAAGTAGAACAAACTTTGAATGATCTTAAGGCCCAACATGAAGCAAGTCTTCAGGCAATCAAAATTCGTTATGCCGAAGCTGCCAAAGAAGCTGGTTCTAACCCAGAAAAACTCGCAAATGAGCAAGCTAAAGAAGTTGAAGAAGTTGAAAAAGATTTCATTACTCGTAAAAGCATCCTTGAAGGACTTAAAAAAGGAGCCGTCATCTCTGAGATTGATTATCGCAATCTTCCAGAAGAATACGAAGATCTTATTGATGCCGAAATGGGCGCTGGCGCTATTAAGAAAATCCTTGATGAAATCGACATTAATCAGATGATTGACGATTTATCTGCCGAAGCTGCTGAAGCTAAAGGTCAAAAAGAGCGCAAACTAATTAAACGTATTAAGGTTCTTGAAGGCATGAAGAATGCCGGCATTCAGCCAGCTGATCTTGTCCTTACTGTTATCCCAGTCATCCCTCCAGATCTCCGTCCTATGATCTCTCTCCCTGGTGGACGCTTTGCTACTTCCGATCTTAACGATCTCTATCGTCGTGTTATCAACCGTAACAACCGTTTGAAGAAGCTACTTGATCTTAATGCTCCAGAGGTTATTGTCCATAACGAAATGCGCATGCTTCAAGAAGCTGTTGATTCACTCATCGATAATAACGCTTCTCATGGTCGTCTTGCTAGCTCACAAAACGGTCGCCGTAAACTTAAATCACTTTCCGATCTATTAAAGGGTAAGCAAGGTCGTTTCCGCCAAAATCTTCTCGGTAAGCGTGTTGACTACTCTGGTCGTTCAGTGATTGTTGTCGGTCCAGATCTAAAACTTAATGAGTGTGGTCTTCCAAAACTCATGGCTCTAGAACTCTTTAAGCCATTTGTAATTTCATGGTTACTTCTTCATGAATACGCTCCAAATACCCGTGCTGCTTCTCGTATGATTGAAGCTAAAGAATCGATCGTTTGGGATGCTCTTGATGAAGTTATTAAGGGTCGATATGTTCTCTTGAACCGTGCTCCATCTTTGCACCGTCTCTCTATTCAAGCTTTCCAACCAAGATTGATTGATGGTATGGCAATTCAGCTCCACCCACTTGTCGCTTCCGGTTTCAACGCCGACTACGATGGTGACCAAATGGCTATTCATCTTCCATTGTCTGATGAAGCCCAAAAAGAAGCCCAGGAGCTTATGACTGCACAAAACAACCTCTTAAAGCCTGCTGATGGTTCTCCGGTTCTAGCTATCTATCAGGACGTCGTACTTGGTAGCTACTACCTTACCTATGACAAACCAGGCACCGAATCTAACAAGCCTCTAGCTTTCAGTTCAGTTTATGAAGCTGAAATGGCTTATGATCGTGGCGATATTGCTCTTCAAACCCCAATTCGCGTGTTCGCAAAGAAGGAAATCCGTGACACTACATTAGGTCGCGTCATCTTTAATGAAATTCTTCCAGAAGATTATCCATACGATAATGGTGTTCAAACTTCAAAACACTTGAAGAAGGTCATGGCTAATATCTTTAACGACTATGGTCCTAAGGTAACTGTTGAAGTTGCAGATAAACTTAAGGATCTCGCCTTTGAATATGAAACTATTGCTTCTATTTCAACCTGTAAAGACGACTATCCAACCTACCCAGAAATTGCCGACTTTATCGCAAAAGGTGATGCTAAGACCGCCCTTATTCAAGATCAATTTGAACAAGGTCTTCTTACTGACACAGAACGTTATAACCTCACAATTGCCAACTGGCGTGAAATCGATGGTGAAATTTCTAGCTTCCTTAAGCAAAAACTTTCATCAATGGATACCGATATTGCCGTGATGACCAACTCTGGCGCTCGTGGTTCTGTCTCTGGTATTAAGCTTGCTTCTGCAGCAATTGGTATCATGGTCGACATTAACAACCGTGAAATCGAGCTTCCAGTCAAGTCAAGCTACAAGAATGGTCTCAATACCCTCGAATCCTTCATTGCCACCCGAGGTGCTCGTCAAGGCCAGGTTTCAACCGCTCTTCGTACCGCCGACTCCGGTTACCTTACTCGTCGTCTTGTTGACGTCGCCCAAGACGTCTTCACTACAGATACTGACGCCGAAGACCCAGGCTTTGAGGTCTTTAAGTCTGAAACTGAACAGACTGGCATTGAGTTCGTCCAGCGCATTGCTGGTCGCTATACTGCTGCCACAATTCCAGGTTACCTAGAGAACGACCAGCTTATCACCCGCGATTTTGCAGAACAAATTGCCGCAGATGATAATATTGAATCAGTTCGCATTCAATCTGTTCTTACAACCAAATCAGTCAACGGTATTCCACAGAAGGCCTATGGTGTAGACATGGCCACTAGGAAACTAGTTGAACCAAATCAACCAGTTGGTGTTATTGCTGCCCAATCTCTTGGTGAGTTAGGTACCCAGCTTACCCTTGATACTAAACACTCTTCCGGTGTTGCCGGTTCTGGTGCTATCTCCCGTGGTCTTCCTCGTGTAGAAGAGCTTCTAGAAGCAAGAAATCCGAAAGGTCAAGCTTGGATCGCTCCAGTTGCTGGTCTCTGTGAAGTTTGGGAAGATGGCAATCACTTTGTTGTTCAAATCACCCCAACATCTGGTAAGACTGAACGCATTGAAATTAGCGATGATCGCAAGATTATGGTAAAAGACGGTGCTTCAGTTAAAACTGGTGACGTGATTGCCGCCAAGGCAAAAGGTATGGAACCAATTATTGCTCCATTCGATGGTAATGCGCAGATTGTTGATCATGCAGTACTTATCACCGAAGGTGGTAATGGTCCTGTTCGTGTTGAAATTCCAAATGACGCAGAGATGCTTGTAAAAAGCAACGACTCTGTTCAAGCAGGTGATCGCCTCACTACTGGTTCATTAAATCTCCAAGATCAGCTCAAGTATAAAGGTGTTGAGGCGACTGCCCGTTATATCATGAATGATATTATGGCAGTTTACGCCGCAAACGGTAACGACGTTTCCGCTAAACACCTTGAGGTTATCGTCCGCCAGATGTTTAGTCGCGTCATGATTGAAGAATCCGGCGATACCAACTTTGTTGCAGGCGATATTACTTCAATCAATGCAGTTGAAGAAGCTAACCGCGAATGTATTGATACTGGCCGCACTCCAGCTGAATACACACAGCTTCTCCTCGGTATTACCAAGGTCTCTATCTGGTCCGATTCCTTCCTATCAGCAGCATCTTTCCAAGATACCACTCGCGTGCTTATTAATGCCGCCATCAATGGTCGCGTTGATAAACTCCATGGTCTAAAGGAAAATGTCATTATTGGTCGCAAAATTCCTGTGGGAACTGGTGTCCGTAAACTAGATGTTTCTGAAGAAGAAATTGAAGGTAACTTCGGCGATTTCAAAATCGTCCAAGACGAAAACTTCTAAGATCTAAATAAAAAAATAGCCTCAAACGGGGCTATTTTTTGTTATATAATTGAACGATGCATGTATATATCGAAACTATCAAACAAGCTTCCCTTATCTTTCCGTCTATTGCTATTGTTTTTACTATTCCATATCTAATTTATAATTATAAAAAATATGGTTCCATCCTTAGTCTTCGCATTTGGATAATATATTCATTTATACTCTATCTTCTTTGTGCTTATTGTTTAATAATCCTACCTCTTCCATCATCCGAAAAAGCTCAAACCCTCATCGGGCATCATATGCAACTTCGACCTTTTAATTTTATTTTTGACATTGCGAAAGACATCCAGATTACTCCAGATATTCCCAGAACTTTTATCGCCATCTTAAAAGATAAAGCTCTTCTTACAACTCTATTTAATGTAATAATGACGTTACCATTCGGTTTTTACCTACGCTATTATTTTAGAAATACTTTTTCACAAATTATCAAAAAAACTTTTCTACTTTCATTCTTTTTTGAGCTTACTCAACTCAGTGGACTCTATTTTATTTATAGTGGAAATTACCGACTTTTCGACGTCGATGATTTAATCACTAATACCCTTGGAGGCATACTTGGATATCTTCTTGCGATTTTACTTGCCAAATTTCTACCTACCCGAGAAGAAATAGATCGAAAAAGCTATGATAGAAGTAAGAAAATTTCTTTCTTTAGACGCTTGGTTGCTTTAGGCATTGATTTAGTTGGTGCAATTTTATTCTACTTTGTTATTGGTTCGCATCTTTTTCAGCTATTTAATCTAGAACCTACTACTATTTTTGGACAACTACTCTCCATAACACTCTTTTACACCTTCATTTCAACTCTTACTAATGGTCAAACTTTAGGCTTCTTCATAACTAATTTAAGAGTTCGTCTAGACAACGAGACTGTCGCAACTACTGTATTCAATAAAGCTTGTCATTACTTCATACGCTATGCACTTTTTATCTTGCAATACATCGTCATTCCGCTTATGGGCGTATGGCTGATCGGAATTCTCTTTTTTAGTCAAATTATTAGCGAAAACACAATTGCTATTCTTGTTCTAACGTACATCTTCATATTATTTCTTTATTTTCTTGTTACTGTCATCTTAGTTTCTTTTAGAAAACCGCTCCTTTATGAAAAAATTTCAAGAACTAAATTAGAAAACACCGTCATTAATAAAACAAAAAAAGATAAAAGTGATAACATTGCTAAGGAAACTCCTCTTGAAGATTAACTAATTCTATGCTAAAATACACGTGTAAGTTTATCAAGGTGACATTTGACTAACTAGACCAAAGAAAAAGCCGCTCGTTTCCGACTGCAATGATTTTTCTTAAGCAGATTTTCTGCAAAAAATCATAGGCCAAGCAGAGAAACGGTCTGGAACTCTTCTTAGTCTAGCTATTAGAGTGT
>ERZ772960.287-NODE-287-length-48056-cov-14.450699_pt1 | contig 48056 bp, 47 predicted proteins | sample MGYA00580678_ERZ772960 | MGnify/ENA primary metagenome ERZ772960 (study PRJEB29015, sample SAMEA2737930) | human oral metagenome | biome: human oral; feature: human-associated habitat; material: dental | place: China | collected 2059 ...
TGCGGCAGACCGCATCGCTCCTCCCTGCCGCACACCGCTTATCCCATGGATTCTGAGTGAAGTACTGTAAAAAATACAAACGAAAAGAAGTGCCGTGATACGGCACTTCTTTTCGTTTGTATTCAGTTCCGCACCCAGCCATACTGGGTAAGATTCGATGTATAGTGCAGACGATCAACGAAGTCCTCGTTCGTCGCGCCCGTACGGAAGATCGGTACGCGTTCAAGGGCATAGATGTTGCTGTTGCGGTCCACATTGCTGTACTTGACCGTAAAGCCCGCCTTATACCCCGCCTCCTTCGCGAGTTCTGCAATATGCAGATCATGCGCCCCCGTCGGATAGGCAATGAACTCAACAGGATGTCCAAGCTCACTCTCCGCCTGACGCTTCGACTCCACCAGCTCCTCGCGAATGCGGTCATCCGGCAGCTCCGGAAGAGCAGCATGCGTCACGGTATGCGATTCAATCGTGACGCCGTTCTTCTCCATCTCACGCACCTGGTCCCACGTAAGATATCCTTTTCGCTTACTCAAAAATCCTGTGACAACAAAGACCGTCGCCTTAAGGTGATATTTTTTTAAAATTGGAAACGCCTTCGTATAGTTATCCACATAGCCATCATCAAATGTGATGAGAACAGGGCGCTCAGGAAGCGTCCCGTTCCCCGCGAGATAATCATACAGCTCATTTGGCGTAATCGTATGATAGCCGTGATCAACAAGATACTTCATCTGCCAGTCGAAATCTTCCGGCTCGACCGCAAGTGAAAGAAATCTTGAGTTAACCATGTGATAGTTGAGCACAAGCACCTTTACATCGTCCTCCGGCGGCGGAGGTGAGGCGGTGGGAGCAGATTGTTCCTTCGGATGTCCGACAATCAAGAGAATACCAAGTAAGATGGCGAGGCCAGCAATCAATGACCAAAACTGCCGCCCGCCAATCATTTTTTTTACATCCATGTCATCCCCCACGTCCTACGAAGCTGTCACTGTTATCATTGTACTTAGATTCATCCAGGAAATCAAGAATATGTGCGACTGGAAACAAAAAAGACTGTCTCCATCGGGACAGTCTCTTGTGCAGTTGATTAGTTCTTTGCCCAAACCACGGCCATAAGATCATCATAGACCGTTTCAAGCTGCTGGACAATAATCTTCAGAAGGGTCTGGATCATACGGCTGTCAAACGTCTCATCAACGAACGGGATACAAACATCAAGATAAATGTTTTCGTCGTCACGGAGATAATACTTAAATATCTTGTACTCTGCATTGAGCGTATTCAGATGATCTTTAATCTCATCGATGTTCTTCTCATTGATCCCCGTCACAACCTGGGTACGGATAATTGTAAAGATGCTGTCATCGATGAAAATCGCCATCGGCATAACGCCGCCCTTTGCCTCGATGCGTGAACGGAAAATCGACGTATGGAGCTCATCAGAGAGATCATTGACCTCGAAGAAATTGATATCATTCTCCTTGAGGAACGTTTTGAACTGATCCGCCTTCGTCGCTCCTTCTGCGGCGACCGCTTGCTTCTTCTCAACCAGTTTCTCTACCTGCTTTTCAACTTTGGGCTCTTTTTCAGTGCTCTTTGCCATGTAAATAGTGCCTCCCTTATTTTATACGAGCGGGTTCCCCCCACTAAACATGCGACTATTGTACCATAGATTCGGATATTTGCAAGAAAAAACCGCTGTGCCGCGGTATTTCCTCTAAAATTTGAGAAAAACACCATGCACAGCGGTACGTCCACTGTATCAGGCAGTTTTCCTGCGCAGGATAAACGCACGTACAAAGAGTGCTGTAAAGAGAACGGCAAAGCCGATTCCTGCCGGATAGGTAATATCTGTCGGCAGCCCGAACCCCTCCGGTGCCTGCAGGAGGTAGGTTGTCGTCACCGCCGACATGAAAATGGCCGGCAGAAGCGCGATCACATAGGCATACGAGCCCGGTTTATGCAGGTAGAGGTACGCCGTACCTGTCCACAGCATAATCATCGCGAGGGTCTGATTCGCCCACGAGAAGTAACGCCAGATGATGGAGAAGTCCATCTGCGAAAGAATCAAACCGATGGCGAGCATCGGCACAGCGATCATGAGACGCTTCGGCGCTTCCTTCTGTGGAATATCCATCCAGTCGGCAAGCGTCAGACGTGCCGAACGGAATGCCGTATCACCCGAGGTAATCGGACAGGCAATGACGCCCAGCATAGCAAGAATGGCCCCGATGCTGACCCCGCCGACACCAATAGCTCCCATGAAGCCGTTGCAGACTTCGTAGACGACACCGCCCGGACCTGCCGCTTTGAGTGCTGCGCCGAGTCCGGGAGTTCCATCGTAGAACGTTGCGCCGGCAGCTGCCCAGCAGAGCGCAATGATGCCCTCAGAGACCATTGCACCGTAAAACACGGGGCGTCCCATCCGCTCGTCCTTCAGACACCGTGACATAATCGGCGACTGCGTTGCATGGAATCCCGAAACTGCACCGCAGGCAACCGTGATAAAGAGCAGCGGCCAGATCGGGAGGTGCTGCGGATGCAGGTTCTCCAGCGTCATCTCAGGCATCGTGTGTCCGCCGACACCAAAGAGCATTCCGCCCATAATGCCGAGTGCCATAACGATAAGGCAGATGCCGAAGAGTGGATAGAACCGCGCGATGATCTTGTCGATGGGGAGCAGCGTCGCCAGTGTATAGTAGATGAAGACGACGGCAAGCCAGAAGAGCACCGCCTGCCCTGTCAGCTTGGAAAGCAGCATCGCAGGCCCCGTCATAAAGACGACACCGACGAGAACAAGGAGGACAATCGAAAAGATACGCATAATCTGGAGCATGATATACCCCAGATTCTTACCGACGATCTCCGAGAGACTTTTCCCGTCCTCACGAAATGAAATCATACCCGATAGATAGTCATGCACACCGCCTGCAAAAATTGTACCAAAGACAATCCAGAGGTAAACGCTGGGTCCCCAAAGCGCTCCCGCAAGTGCACCAAAAATCGGGCCGAGACCTGCGATATTGAGGAGCTGAATGAGAAATACCTTCCACGTTGGCAGAGGGATATAGTCCACACCATCCTCGAGCCGAATCGCAGGTGCCACCTCTCCGGTACGTCCGAATGCACGGTCGACAATGGCCCCATAAACAAGATAGCCGACAATGAGCGTAGCGAGCGCGCCAAGAAATGTAACCATTGCTTGTCACTTCTTCCTAAAACATAGAATCCACACGCCGGTGTATACCGGCCCCCCACTTTCTGTCCTCCTTCCGCACAATGATAAAGAAGCCCCTTAAAATCAGTCCTAAAGAATTATTGGCTTCTTGGCGATTATCATATCATAACTCTCCCCTCTTGTCTAATCCTTTCGATGTGCTATAATCATGAATACATTGCACACACAGATTCCCTTTCCGGCGTGCACATATATATTGGGGGAGGTTTTTCCATGGGGCTTGATATTCTTCTGTTCCTTCTGCTCGGGCTATTTGTCGGCACATTTGGTACACTGGTCGGTATCGGCGGCGGACTGATCTGCGTGCCGATCTTTATCTTCTTTCTGTCGGACGGCGGGATCTATCCATACTTTCACACGGCAGCGCAGATCACGGGTACATCACTCGTTATCGTCTGTGCCAATGCCCTCTCGGGGACATTTGCCTACATCCGTCAAAAACGCGTCTACTTCGCCGCAGCAGTCCCTTTTGCCCTTGCGACACTGCCTGGTGCGTTCCTTGGCTCGTACATCGTCGATGACTTCACGGGGCCGATGCTCTACATATCCTATGGTTCGTTTCTCCTGCTCATGGCTCTTATGATGTACTGGAATGCTACACACAAAAAGCACGCGGATGTGCACACTCTGCCCGCAGACTTCACCTTCAACCGTTCCCTCGGCGTTGGGGCAAGCGCAGGTGTCGGCTTTATCTCGAGTATCTTCGGCATCGGCGGCGGCGTGATTCACGTCCCCCTCATGGTCTACCTGCTTGGCTTCCCCGTACACGTTGCGACAGCAACCTCGCATTTCGTCCTTGCCTGCTCGGCGACCTTCGGCGTCATCAGCCATGTCTGGCTCGGTCATGTCATCTGGACACCCGCCATCTGCATCTCCATCGGTGCTGCCATCGGCGCGCAGATCGGTGCGGCACTCTCACAGAAGACAAAATCCAAGGTTATCCTTGTTCTGCTCGCTCTCGCCATGTTCGGACTCGGACTTCGTCTGATCTGGATGAGCGGAATGCTGTAAGCACGTAAATCAAACCACACGGTAAAAAAGCCACGCAGTGTACTGCGTGGTTTTTTTACCGTGTGGTGGAAAATAAAATCTCAAACACTTTGCAGGAAGGTATCATATCCCTTTTTCATTTCATAGATGTCCGCCTTGCTCGTAACCTCCCACGGTGCATGCATGCTCATCACCGCAACCCCGTTGTCGATCACGTTCATCCCATAGCGCGCCATAATGTAGGCAATCGTCCCGCCGCCGCCGAGATCGACGCGTCCAAGCTCTGCAAGCTGATAGCGGACGCCGTTTTCATCCATCATGCGGCGCAGTTCGCCCAGATACTCTGCACTCGCATCACTGGAGCCGGACTTGCCGCGTGATCCCGTGAACTTGTTGAATACCATTCCTCGTCCAAGATAGGCAACGTTCTTCTTCTCAAACGCATCCGCATAGAGCGCGTCATAGGCGCTCGAAACATCCGAGGAGAGCATCCGCGAACAGGCGAGCGTACGGCGCAGGGAGAGCTCCGTATACTGCCCGCAGGCAGAGAGCACCTCGGCGACCATGTTTTCAAAGAAGCGCGACTGCATCCCTGTCGCGCCGACGCTGCCGATCTCCTCCTTGTCAACGAGGAGGCAGCACCCCGTACGCCGCACATCCGCCGTCTCAACCATGGAGCGGAGTGCCGTATAGGAGCAGACGCGGTCATCCTGTCCGTAGCCGAGCACCATGCTGCGGTCAAATCCCAGCTCACGCGCACGGCCTGCCGGAACGAGGGTCAGCTCTGCCGACTGGAAATCCTCCTCATCAATGCCGTACGTCTTCCGGATGAGAGCCAGCACGCCATCCTTGACGGACTCTTTTTCCTCCTTTGCGAGGGGGATTCCGCCGATCAGCACATCGAGTTTCTCACCCTCGATCACCTTTGCCGCTTTTTTCTCCAGCTGCTCCTGCGAGAGATGGACGAGCAGATCCGTCACGCAGAACACGGGGTCGTCCGCCTTCTCCCCGAGCGTGATCGTGACCGTTGTGCCGTCCTTCTTGACGACAACACCGTGCAGGGCAAGCGGAATCGTCACCCACTGATACTTCTTGATGCCGCCGTAGTAATGCGTATCAAAGTACGCCAGTCCGCCGTCCTCATAGAGCGGATTCTGCTTCACATCAAGGCGGCACGTGTCGATGTGTGCACCGAGGATATTCATGCCGTGTTCCATCGGCTCTGTGCCGATATGAAAGAGCACAATCGCCTTTTTCATATTGACGGCGTAGACCTTGTCCCCCGCGCGGAGCTGCGTCCCCTCAGCGATAATGTCCGCCAGATCGCGGTAGCCCGCCGCCTCAGCAGCACGTACCGCCTCCTGCACACTCTCACGCTCCGTCTTGCAGTCCGAGAGGAAATCAATATAGCCGCGTGCGAGCGCATCCACCGCTGCGCGTTCCTCTGCCGAATAGCCCGTCCAAACGGACTTTTTCTTATCGTCACTCATAATGGTTCCTTTCTACCTATACTCCCCATGCCCCATGGAGAATCTCTGCAAACTCTGTCCGCGACGCCGCGCGGTTGAATCGCTCACGCAGCTCTGCGCTGCCCTTCAGACCGCGCGTGTACCACGCCGCATGCTTGCGCATCTCGCGGATCCCGATGTACTCGCCCTTGTACCCGACTAAGAGATCGAGATGGCGCAGAATCACCGCCGCACGCTCCGCCAGCGTCGGCGGCGGCAGCTCCTCCCCCGTATGCAGCCAGTGAATCAGCTGCGGAAAAATCCATGGATTTCCCTGCGCACCGCGCCCGATCATCACTGCATCTGCCCCCGTGATCTCAAGTGCACGTTTGAGATCGGCAGGACGGCGGACATCCCCGCTCACGATGACGGGAATCCCGACCGCACGCTTCACCGCGGCAATCGCTGCATAGTCCGCGCTGCCGCTGTAAAACTGCTCGCGCGTCCGCCCATGCACGGCGACCGCGTCCACGCCGACCGCCTCCGCCATGCGTGCGATTTCCACTGCGTTGCGCGAGGCATCGTCCCAGCCGAGCCGCATCTTCACCGTGAACGGCAGACGCGTCGCACGGCGGATCGCCGTCAAAATCTCCTCCGCCCGCTTTGGGTCACGCATCAGTGCTGATCCTTCGCCGTTCCTGACGACCTTCGGTGCGGGACATCCCATATTGAAATCGAGGATATCCGCCGTTCCAAGCTCCTCGATATACGCCGCCGCCTCGGCTGCCATCCTCGCCGACTTGGCAAAGATCTGCATCGCAATCGGACGCTCATCCGGCTCCGTACGCAGCATATTCATCGTGTGCTCATTGCGGTAGTGAATGCCCTGACTGCTGACCATCTCCGCGAAGGCGAGCGGGCAGCCCATTCCATGCGCAATCACGCGGTAGGAAGTATCCGTGACCCCCGCCATCGGCGCGAGAAAAATCGGATCGTCAAAGGCAAACGCGCCGAGTTTCATCGGGTTCACGGCAGATTCCTCTCATAGAGGACGCGCAGACCCGTCAGCGTCAGAAAGTGATCGACCTTGTCGATGGTCTGGGACTCCTTTGCTACCATACGAGCAAACCCGCCCGTGGCAACGACCTTCATCTCCATCGCGAGCTCCGCCTTGATGCGGCGCACGATTGCATCAATCTGTCCCACGTAGCCGTAGATGATGCCCGCCTGCATGCCCTGAATCGTACTGCGGCAGACCACCGTCTTGGGCGGTACGAGCTCGATGCGCGGGAGCTGCGCTGCCCGCTGAAAAAGCGCCTCGGCACTTGAGCCAAGTCCCGGTGCAATCACGCCGCCGAGAAAATCTCCGTTCTCTGCCACAATGTCAAATGTCGTCGCCGTTCCAATGTCGATCACGATCAGCGGGCCGCCGTACTGCTCATGTGCACCGATGACATTCACAATACGGTCTGCACCGATGGACCGCGGATTCTCGTAGTTCAGCCGAATCCCCGTCCGTATCCCGGGACCGACGATGAGCGGGCGGATGTGGAAATATCGCTCGCACATCTTGCGCAGTGGGACGACCAGCGGCGGTACAACCGACGAGATAATGACGGCCTGAATATCCGACAGAGAGAGCCCCTGATAGTGAAAGAGCTCATTGATCAGGATGCCATACTCATCTCCTGTCTTCTGACGATCTGTCGAAATGCGCCAATGCCGCAGGAGCTTCGCCCCGTCATAGGCCCCCATCACGATATTGCTGTTTCCGATGTCCAGTACAAGCAGCAAATTCCTTCCTCCATACAAACGTCTCTGCCATTCTGTCACGTAAACGCTTTGCGCACGTATACGTACTCATTTCTTCGGACGAATCGAAACGTCTCCTGCGAGCACGCGCCGCCGCCCCATCTTTGTATCGACAAAGAGCGCTCCGTCTGCGTCAATATCCGCCGCAACGCCCTCGAACTCCTCGCCTGCCGGGCCTATAACGCGTACCGTCTGCCCGAGCGTCACGGCATACTTGCGCCACGCTGCAAGCACAGGAGCAAAGCCTTCCCGCTGTACCTCCTGATAGAGCACATCCACCGCACGCAGGAGCTCCTGCAAAAATGCTACGCGCGGCAGCGGCGTCCCCTTCATCTGCATCAGCGATGTCGCCGTGTCCCGCAGTTCCTCGGGAAAATCCTCACGTGCAATATTCACGTTGATGCCGATTCCGATCACGACATAGTCCACGCGATCCATCTCTGCACTCATCTCCGTGAGGATACCGACCAGTTTACGCCCCTCATGAATGATATCATTCGGCCACTTGATTGCTGCACGCAGGCCGAAACGCTCCATCGCGCGCGCAACGGCAACCGCCGCCATCAGTGTACACTTTGGTGCATCCTGCGGCAGAAACGTCGGGCGCAGGAGAATACTCACCCAAATTCCTTTGCCCGGCGGTGAGAAAAAATGCCGCTCCATACGCCCGCGTCCCGTCCCCTGGCTGTCGGCAACAACGACCGTGCCGTCCTCTGCGCCCTCATGTGCCAGCTGTTTCAGGACAAGATTCGTCGAATCCACAGCATCATAGCAGATGATCTTTTTCCCAACGAGTGCCGTTCCCAGATCCTTTGTGATCTCCGCCTCAATCAGCCGATCCGGAGCAGCCCGCAGGATGTATCCGCTGCGCGGTGCACTTGCAATGTCATAGCCCGCCTCACGCAGTGCCGCAATCTTCTTCCACACTGCTGCGCGCGTCACACCGAGCCGTGCCGCAATCTTCTCCCCCGAAACACAGCCCCCTGCCTCACGCAGCAGTTCCAATACATCGCTCCGCATCGCCGCACCTCCAAACAAAAAGTGATCTGCCCCATTATACAGCAGATCACTTTTCCACGCTACAAAAACATTGAACGATAAATCCGATCTCTAAACACGCTTCGCCCGAACAAGCCACTGATAGGCATCGAGGTCCTCCGCATCCACAGAGATCGTTTGGAGTGACAGAAGTTCCTCGCGCAGCCGTTTCCCTATGTCAGGAGATGGAACGGTTACGTATCTCATGTCCTGGATATCAAATTGGGCTTCCTGAAAGAGCTTGATTATCTCTTTTTTCGTAAAAAACCGGAAGTGCGTCCGATCCAAAATTCCCATATCTTCGTAGGTCCAGCGGCCGGAAAGAAGACCATAAAACGTGCTGATATGGGCCACATTGGGAATACTCGCGATAACTTCTCCGCCGGGAGCGAGCAGTTCCCGCATATTCTCGATTGCTTTCCATGGATTCTGTAAGTGCTCAATGACATCGCCCATGACGATATAGTCGAAGCGTTCGGCAACTTGTGATGGATCAAGACGCTCTACATCCATCGAAAGAATCGTCGCATACGGTGCAGCAATTTCTGCTGCCTTTTCGTTCAGTTCCACACCATAAAGACGTACTGATGGATTTTGTGCACCGATTTCCCGCAGGGTCGCCCCACAGGCGCAGCCGATCTCAAGGACACGCAAACCAGCTTTTGAGAAGTCCATCAAAGACATAAGATCTCTGCGCGGGAAAAATGAATAGTCCAGTGAAACGCCCCATTTTTCATGGAAGAAATCACATTCCCGTCGATAGCTGTCCGACGTCGTATCGGGATTTTCTCCATCACGATGCACATAGGTGCTCGGCAAGGACGCCAGCCCATAGCCTGCCCGTGTCATACGGACCGTAAAGTCATAGGACGCGAGTGCAGGAAGAGAGTAACGCTCATCGAGATTTCCTGCCGCCGATACGGCATCTCTCCGTGCCATCAGCGCAAACATCTCCGCAAAGATTTCTGGACGAGGCGGATTCCCCTGCGCACGAATCTCCTCCGCCACATGCACATAGTCATTCCACGAGAGATAGTCGTTCGGTGGGATCAGCTGCGCCCTCCGATATGCCACAGGGGCAACGCCGGTCACTGCCCCAACGTTTGGGTCCGCAATGAGCACATCCAACATATCCTCCACCGTATGCTGCGCGAGCATCACATCTGCATGAAGGAAGAGAAGGACCTCCCCCTCTGAGGCTCGAATCCCCTCATTCACCGCATGTGCATAGCCATGATGCTCCTCACTGCGAAGTATACGAACATGGTCCATCGCATCAGATGTAAAAATCTGCTCATCTGCCGACGAACCATCATCGACAACGATCACTTCATACGGAATACGCACTGTATTCCGTACAGAAAAGAGGCAGCGTTCCAGATGTTCCCGCATGTTGTAAACCGGAAGGATAATGCTTAATTTTGCCACCTGATTACCTCACAATCTCTGCTATGCCCACAGCTTCCACGGAGCACTGTTCTTATTCCACATATCATTCAGCCGCAGCTTATCTCGCTGGGTGTCCATGCACTGCCAAAAGCCGTTGTGTTTATAGGCATGCAGCCCTCCCTCCCGTGCAATGCTCTCAAGCGGTGTCGTCTCAAAAACACACAGATCATCATCCCGCAGATAGTCAAATACTGTCGGCTCAGCAACCATAAAGCCGCCGTTGATCCATCCGCCGTCTTCCTTCGCCTTTTCGACAAAACGGTTAATTTCGTTCGTTCCAGAATCAATATCCAACACGCCAAATCTGCCGCCGGGCTGAATCGCTGTCATCGTCACCACGGCTTTTCCATGATTTTTTTTATGTGTGTCGAGCAAATCATGAATGTCTACATCGCTCACCCCATCACCATAGGTCAGCATAAAGGCCTCATTTCCAATATACTTCTGCACGCGCTTAATACGCGCGCCTGTCTGCGCATCAAGCCCTGTATCGACAAGCGTTACCTTCCATGGTTCAGAGACATTGTTGTGCACGGTCATGCGATTGCCCTGTGTAAAGTCGAAGGTAACATCTGAGGTATGCAAATAGTAGTCTGCAAAGTATTCCTTGATCATATACCCTTTATAGCCAAGGCAAATGACAAACTCATGAAACCCATAGTGGGAGTAAATCTTCATAATATGCCAGAGAATTGGTTTCCCACCGATTTCAATCATGGGCTTTGGTCTGGACACAGACTCCTCGCTGATGCGCGTTCCACGTCCACCTGCCAGAATCACGACCTTCATACAGTTTCTCCCCTCTGCTGCCAACAGACCGGCATCAACAACGCCTGAGATGCTTACATCAATTCTTTATACATTCGCTCCCAACCTGGCAGAATCCTGCCTCCGCGCCACGGCATCATCACTTCACGCGCCCGATATGGCTTTGCCCCCCAGTCCACAGGAAACTTTACCCCCAAAAGGAGCTCATAGCGACGAACCAATTCCTTCAGCATAATGGCATGCCCTGATGACACAGCATAGTTGCCGCATCGCTCAATATGCCCTTCTGCAAGATACTGTCCTGCCAATAGAAAAGCTCTTGCGGCATCCTTTACATGGACAAAATCCACGTACTGCTCTCCTTCTGACAGAGCAAGCCGTTTTCCCTGCGCAGCAAGTGTCGGCAAAACGGCAAGAAGCTTATTCCTGCGATCATGTTCTCCATACGTATCAAACAGAGTCAACCGGATGCTGTGCAGATCGTGCGCCGACTCATAGAATCGAACCATCGCATCAAACGCCTCTTTTGATGCCGCATACAGATTCACCGGCTCATATGCATCACCACGATAGTACTGCCACGAAGACCGCGCATACACGAAATTTTGTACGCCATGCTGTGCCATGGCGTCGAGCAGCTTTGTCCCAAAGGTGATATTGGCGGAAATCAGTGCATCAATTTCCGCCGGAGAATGTTCCGTCGTATAGTACGTGGCGAGATGAAAGACAACATCCGGCGCAGCTGTACGCACGATCTCCGAGAGAGGCATTTGATCTGCATCATAAAACTGCATATCGTCCCGCACCGTCGGCGGCAGCACATCGCGCTGCGATGTCGAGCGTACAACGGCCGAAACATGCCACCCCTCCGCATGCAGACACTCCGCCACATATCCTCCGACAAAGCCTGTGGCGCCTGTAATCAATGCCCGGTACTTCATTGTTCTCCTCCGCAAAACTCATTCCGCCATTCCTGCAGCTGAACATCCGCAGGAAACACACGCGCAAAATGCGGCAGTGAGCTTTTGTTCTCTTCCCTGAGGATCGGCGGCAGTTCACGCATGATCGGTTTTTGTCTGCAAAAAAGATCACGCAGTTCGACAGGCAGTCCATACAGAAAGAACTCATGCGGTACGCGCCCAACGGCATGACAAAAACAATACTGCCGCTCATCCTCTTGGAGCACTTCGTCATAGAGCTCATGCAGCTGCCGCACCGTATTGGCAACAGAGAAATCATGCCGGACTTTTTCCCGCGCTGCATTCCCCAAACGAACACGCTCCTCCGGATGTGCAAAAAGGAACTCAATGGCCCGGCGGTAATCGTCCCTGTTTTTAATCAACATACCCGTTTCATTATGTGTAATGAGATACTTTTCCGCACACTGGTCAAATGCAATCGCAGGAAGTCCTGCTGCCATGGCCTCCAGAAGTGCATTCTCCGTCGTACCAAAATGATGGGAGCTCAGCAGATAGCCGAATACATCCATCTTCGCAAGCTCCGCACTCACATCCCGCACATAGTCAACAAAGCGGAACTTTTCCTCAATCCCAAGGGAGCGCGCTTCCGCGCGAATCTGCGCCACGTTGGTCAGATCGCCGACCAAAACGAACTCAATTCCAGGGACATGCGACACGGCCGCACAGTACCTCACAAAGTCCCGATTCATCTTCGCATAGGACTGGGTACCAACATAGCCGACAACGAATCGGTCACTACGCACACGCGGCTCATGTGGACGGATCGCATCGAATCCGCCCGAACTGTGGATCATCGACGTATGCGCACGCGCCCATGTGCGCTCTGCTTCACTCCAATAAGGATTATCCAGTGAGTACGGCGATGTAAAAATAAAACGCTGCGGCACACGCAGGAATGCAGGCGAAATATACGGATACCAACAGCCGGAGACATGTGCCCAGACCGTCAGATGCATCCGTGTCTGCGGGAAATCTGCCAAAAAAGCCGCCATGCGCGGATGGTGCCACCATTCGATCTGCACAACATCCGCAGCATGAACGGCTGCCTCAATTTCCTTTCTGCCCGGTGCGCAAAGAATCTCCACCCCATTCGCACGGCAGGCATCAATAAAGTTCATCTTTTGCGGCTGCTCCAGCAGCAGAATGCGGTGCCGATACGGGGCGTTTGTGCGTGCCGCATACGAGGCAGCGCCCGAGAGCACCTTGCCGACACCGCCGCCCATATGCGTCGTAATATGCAGTACTTCGCGCATAGAGGTCTCCTTCACTCGAACACAAACGGGCTGACAAACTCATCCAGCAGAGGAAACAGCGCATCCCGTGCCGACAGAATAGGATGAGCGGCGTTCCACGGAATTCCTGCCGAATCCCATCGCACACCTGCATCACAGTCCGGTGCATAGACACTCGTTACCTGATACATCATCAATGCATTTTCACTGAGCACATAAAAGCCATGCGCCATCCCTTTCGGGATATAGATCATTGTGCCCTCTCCCGCGCACAGATGAAAGAGCTCGTGCTGTCCATACGTCGGCGAACCGCAGCGCAGATCAACAACCGCGTCCAGGACTTCCCCCTGTGCACAATAAACGATCTTTTCATGATCCATTGGTGGGGTCTGAAAGTGAAGTCCGCGCAAAACACCACAATGGGAAACGGAAAAATATTCTTCCGCAAAGGACGTGGGGAGCCCCAATCGCCGAAACTCCTCAACATGAAAGGTCTTGATGAATATGCCGCGCTGATCTGCACGTACAACGGGACGAATTCTCAGACATCCGGGCAGCGAGGTCTCCTCTGCATCAAACATACTTACGCCTCCTCACAGCGGCACAACAGTACAGAGCCCGAGCACAGACTCCACCGACCGTCCCATCCTGCGCTCGAATTCTGCTTTCATCGCAAACAGCTTCCGCCAGCGCGGCATCGAAGTATGATCTACGCCATAGCGGAGCATGATATCCATCATACGCCGTTCAATCGCCACAATCCCCTCATGGGTCGCCATCGCGTCGCAAAGCTGAATGAGCTGATCATACAGTGTATAGGTTCGCTTCTGCAGAAAATGATCCAAAAACGCATAATCCTCATCGCTCAGATCCCATCCTCCGTTAACGCCCGTGATGTCCTGCACGGGAAAAGAATGCGTCAGGCATATCTCTGCAGCCTCTGCATCGCCCTCTGCCAGCAGAAAGCGATAGCCTAGGATCACATGATTCATGCCCATCTCGCCAAATCTGCGTCCAATATCGTGCAGAGCGCCAAGAACAAAGGCACGTTCCGCATCCAGTTCTTCGATATGGACAGCGATACGCTCCGCCGCCGTTCCTACGGCAAGCGAATGGAAAATCCATCCGCCATTGTTAAGAGCACGCGCTTGATCCAGATGGCACAAAGCGTCCCTGCGTGAGATTTTCACATTTGACCTCTTCCGCACACAATGATGGAATCACTGATAAAATGCGGTCTGCCAGATTGGCGTAGATTTTTTGTCCGATTAAGGCAGCAAACCGGACGCAGAGCAGAGGCTATGTGGAGGATTTGCTAACGATAAGCGGGCGAAAAAGATGCGTCAAGATGGTTGTGCCGAATTTATCAGTGCTTCCTTATATTCAAACTGCATAAAATACAGACTCTCCGCTCGTCACACTGTGATGACGGAAATAGAAGCGATATCCGCCATAAAACGACTGAATCAACAGCGGTATACGAATATAATCTTCAAGGCTGTGATAAACGCAGACGGCAAGTTTTGGATGAGACTCACGGATTGTCCGCTCTGCCCCATGGAGAGCATTGTACTCTGCCCCCTCGATATCCATCTTAATCAGCGTCGGCGCTTCGGTCATCACTGCATCGAGCGGCATTGCCGTGATCTGCGCCCCATCTCCGTCTCCCTCAATCCCCAAACGAGAAGCAGAGGGGGTTGCCTGATTTCCTGAAAACGAGAGCCGCTCCTCCACATTCCAAAGAGCATAGGGATAGAGGGCGACCTGCGGAAGATCCACATATTTTTTCTTGAGCAGCTCACAGCTCTTCCCATCCGGCTCAAATGCATGCACGCGGACTTTTGGATTCATGGCGAGTGCCTTGTCGATCTCCTCACCGCCGCATACGCCCGCATCCACAAACACCTCGTCATCACGAAGCGTCGGAATCACATCGTTGGCAAAGTACTGATTGGCATCAACAAGCGAGAAATCCACCGGCCGCCCATGGATCATGTTGTCGATCAGGCGACGATAGAGTCGGCGTGATTTCTCATCGGCAAATGAGGCACAGATTGTATCAATATCCTGCTCATGCTCCGCAAAGTAACATGACGCATCGATCTGGACAGCAGAGCGTATATCCGCCTTTACTTCCTGCTTCTCCAACTGAGAGATGATTTGCAGCAGATTGATGCCGGTGACCCCAACAATGATAACAAGAGGCTGATCCGTCAAATAATACCGGCGGCAAAGCTCGAAGATTTGCTCAGATGACTGTACTTCGATTCCGTCAATCGTTGTGCCCTGCTTACTTTCTGCGTTATCACAGTAATAAAGCGGTTTCTGCAGCATGTTCCGCTCTGCGCAGTATTTTCGATAAAACGCACGAGCCACACGCCCTGTCCCCCAGAGCACATAGTCCCTCCCGCACAGCTCAGCAAAGACATTCGTTCTTTCAGCACACATGCGTCTCACTCCTCAGTGGGTTGAATCAGATCCAATATATTGATGATATAGAACCATTCCTATGTTGTACTTCTTGAGATATGCCTGCACCGTCTCGGCAACATTCCCCTCCTCATGGTTCATGTTGACCGTATATACTCTCAGCCCTGCCGTCTTCATACAGGAGGATGCATAAGGGATACCCAGCGGGAACTGATACCATTCACCGACTTTGTCAACGAAACGCGGCATTACCAGTATATAATTCAACAAAAGTGCTCTCAAATAGATTATCAGCGGATTCGCCCGAAATATCTACTATGCGATCACACCGCGTGCCAACAGAGCCGCAGCATCCGCATCAAGGATATCCTCCTCAAACATGGCATACTGATATTGTTGGCATTTTGCACAAATTGGATACTGCCCTTTATGAAATTCCAGTTGTGCGCGGCGAAACAGTTCCATCTTTTTCCCTTGCCAGATCGACCGCATGGATTCTTTGGCAAGGTCACCAAGAATATAGGGCGTTTCCATCGAACAGCAGGGCACGATCATTCCATCAGGGTTCAGCTGCATCATATAGAAAGGCTGCGGACAGACAGCGGCGTGTCCAACGGCAGCGCCGTTCTGCGTCACGTCCGCAGTGCCGCCAAGACTGTCATAATCAATCTGTGATACGGCGGGGATAAGATGCTCCACGGCAATGAAGTCAGAAATGTCCCCAAATGTATCCAGAAAAGTCTGCTCCTCCCCCTCTTTCAGGGCACAATCAATAATCTTTATATAGACCTTTGACGATTGACGATGCTCATAAAAAAAACGAATCTGCTCAACGAGTGTACGAAAAATACCGCTGCGTCGTGTATGTGCGTATGCCGCATCATCAAGTCCTTGTATTGATATACGAATGCGTCCAAGCCGTGCTGCAATAAGCGCACGCGAAAGTTCCTCCGTAAGGGCAAGCCCGTTCGTCACGATATCGATGGTATCGGCAACACCACGCTCTGCGGCATAGGCAACCATATCGGCGATACGTGGATGAAGCAGCGGCTCACCTGTCCCGGCAAAACGGAGCATCTTCAATGGATGCGGGAACTCCATCAGCCCGTCAATACATTTCCGATAGATTTCGTCATCCAACACAGCCTTGCCCGCAACAAATCCGCGCTGTTCCGTCGGAACAGAGTGAATGCAGTACGCACAGGCAAGATTGCATCCGTAGATGGGAAATATTTGCACAGAAAAAGGCGTGGAAAGCGGCAGCACGTCAGCGAGACGAGTGCGTTTTCCTCCCGGAGTCTGTCCGTCAATACGCTGTGCTTTCATCGATGCACCTCCGCGAGACGTGACAAAATCTCCTGTGCCGCATCATCAAGATGATCCTCCGGATGTGCTACGTCATTCGGCGCACAGCAGTTTGCACAGCGTATATTCTCACTGCGACGGCCTTCCAGCTGCATCCGCCAAAACTCATGCATCTTTTCACCATGCCACATATCCAGAATACGCCCATGATGAACGTTGCCGAGTACAATGGGCTTATAAATGGTGTCGCACGGCTCGACATCACCATTCGGAAAAACTCCGAGCATGTAGAATGCAAGCGGGCATACCTGATAAATACGATCGGTCTTAACGCCGTTGCGGTCAGTCTCGATCACCATATCCTTTGTCATCTCAACACCATCATAGGCGGGCAGCATGTGCTCGATGTACATCCGATCGGTACAGTCGCTAAAAAGGCGATAAAACTGCTCCTCTTCCCCCTCATCCAGGGCAACATCCATCACCTTGAGGAAGAGATTGGTCTGTTTCTTATGTGCATAAAAATAGCGAATGTTTTCGACAAATTCATCAAAATCTACCTTTGCCCGACAGATATCCTCATATTTTTTTGAGGAGAGTCCCTGCAAAGAAACACGCAGCGTATCCAGCCCCGCATCGATCAGTGCATCAGAAAGAGTCGGGCGAAGCAGCGATGCATTCGAGATAATCTCAATGCGCTCAGCGACATTCTTCTTCTTGGCGATGCGCACCATATCGGCAATATGAGGATTCAGCAGCGGTTCCCCCTGCCCCGTGAGCGAGAGCATTTTGAGCTTCTGCGGGAACTCGGCAAGCTGTTCGATGGTCTTCTCATAGGTCTCCATCGTCATGTGCTCAGGTGTGAAGTCATACTGTTTCTTCATCTCAGTGAAGCCGAGCGAGTGGCCGCAGTAGGCGCATTTGAAGTTGCAGAAAGTCGTTGGAAAGACAAATGCACTGTATGGCGTCGCAAGGGGGAGCACTGAGGCAAGCTGGACACGGTCTGTCCCGTAGATGGGTTTAATCTCTGATGCCATAACTCCTCCTCCCTAGTCTTCAAAGAGCGGCAGCAGACGTTCTGCATCGTCATCCAGCTGTTCCATCGGGTTGTTGATCGCATTAAAGCATGTACACGTTGCACAGTCCGGAATTTGATCCTTCTCTTTCTTCAGCATCTTGCGCAGAAATCCCCTGCGTCGGCTGCCGTTCCAAATCTCCACGAGGGTATGCTCTTTCGCATTTCCCATGGAGAGATTCCTGCCAAGCCCCGGGACAGGACAAGGAAAGATATCTCCCTCGCAGCCGATCTGCATAAAGTAGAAGGACTGAGCACAGACCTTACGATTTACGTCAAGCTCTTCTCCATAGAAATTCTTTGTGCCGTCAACAATCTCGCGCAGTCCATCCATCTGCTGCTGCATGACAACGAGATGCTCAATGTAGATGCGATCGGCAAAGGGGCTGAAAATCCGGAAAAATTTCTCCTCGTTTTCCTTCGTTTTGAGCGTCGCGTCAATCGCCTTGATGTAGATTTGTACGTTTCCCTTATGTTCGTAAAGATATTTCAAATTCTCCAAATAATGGTCAAAGTCAATACGGACACCGCAAGTTTCCTGATAGCCCTCGGCGTCCAGTCCCTGCACAGAGATATTGATATTTGTGATGCCTGCTTCTACAAGTGCTTTACTTTTCTCCGGTGTCAGAAGGAGCCCGTTGGTGATGACCTCGACGCGTCCGGCAATCCCCGCCTCTACTGCCATCCGCACATAGTCCGGCAGACGCGGATTCATCAGCGGCTCACCGAGTCCTGAGAATACGATTCGTTTGATTCCCCCCTGCGGAAATGCTTTCAGATCATGGATGATCTTCTCAAAAAAGCCCTCGTCAATGTGCTGCATACGATGTCCGAGTGCGCGGAACTCCCCATCCGCCTCATCACGTGTGGAGTGAATGCAGTAGAAGCATTTGAAATTGCAATATTTCGTCTGCTCAATATAGACGGTAAACGGAGCGGCGAGCGGGATGATCTCCGCAAGCTTCTTCCTCTTCGTATCATAGTTTGGCTTAATCTCTGCCATTACTCTTCTCTCTCCTAGCGGCGATCCTTCGCCACGTGGTCATGGAACGGCATACACGACCGTTTCCAGCCCCATAAATTGATAGTTGCGGATATAAATGCGATATCCGTCATACAGCGACTTGATCTGCAGAGGGATCTCCCACAGATGCGAAATATCGTGATAAACACATACGGCAAGCTGCGGATGATACTGACGGATGAGTCCTGTTGCTCCTGCAAGTGCCAGTGGCTCCATCCCCTCGATATCCATCTTGATCATCGTCGGTGCGAAGCCGTGCAGTACACCATCAAGCGGTACGCATTGGAGTATCGCCGTCCCGGATGGATCTGCTTTCGCAGCCGATCGCCCATCCGACGTCTCAGTGAAGTGCAGCTGCTCATAACAATCCGATACCCCCAGCGGAAGAATATATGACTCAGGAATATCATCTTGCTGCTGAACAAAGGACTGAATCCCCGCACAAAGATCACTCTGCGGCTCAAATGCAGCATACGCCTCAATTCTCCTGCCGTGATGAAGCAGACTTCGCAGCGTATCACCATCGTAGGCACCACAGTCAATCAGGCGCCGATAGTCCATCTGTTCCGGGACATCTTCCGCAAGATACTGCCCTTCAAGAGGAAGAGGCACAGGAAATCGTGTGACATCACCTGCACGATATGCCGTGAGGACGGCGAGAAAAAACGCCCGCTCCTCTTCCGTCGAGAACAGTTCGTATGCTGCCCTTATCTGCTGTTCATCACGTGCGAGATTGGCAGGATCATAAGATCCGATAAACAGATGAGACAGAAAGGATTGACTTTCGATGGTCTGCCAGTTGATTTCATGGAGGGCATATATATGACGAAACCCCTCCTCCTGTAGGCAGTGCCGTATCATGGCATCCTGTGTCCGTCCGAACAGTCCTGCCAAGATGACAACCGCATCCTCATGGAAAGGCTCCAGTTCCTTTGCTGTCGGAATAAAAGCCGATACAGGCGTGCTGCAAGCAGCAGCATTCCGATCAATAAAGCAGCTCGGCTGCACACCATTTTCCATGAGACACGCATACAGCTTCCTGCCAAGATTGCCCGCCCCATAGAGCAGTATCTTGGATTCCTTCCATGCAGAAAATCCGCCAACACAGCCGGCTCTTGGCTTCTCCGCAAAGAAGCGGTTCAAGGACTCACTGTCTCCAAAATGCTTCATTGCGTTTTCCTCAGCAGAATGACATATTTCGTCATTAATGTATCAAACCGCTCTTCCGAATACAGTGCCCTCATGTGTGCATCCGTATGATATTCCTCTATCGATGCCAGTTGATCAAAGAAAGCCTGTTTCACCTCGGCAGGAAATTCCATATAGGGAAACAGACGAATCTCATAGTTCATCTGCTCCAACAGGGGAATCAATGCATCCACGTGCCATGAAACTTTTGGTGGCGTGTCCCTTAGTGCATTTGCGATTTCCTGCAGATCCTCCGATACATCGTAATACCTGACTTTTAATGCCAAAACACCGCCATCGGAAAGCAGATCAGTAAGATCTTGTATCAGTGCAATTGGATTCTCATAGGTATCCGGAAATTCTCCCAGAATAATGGCATCATATGGATGTCCGCCTGCTTTGTTCTTCACACGATCCGCATCGCCGCAGAATGCTGCTCCGCCGCAGACAAAATACAGATCCTGCCAATACTTTGGCGCGGTTGTATAGGCAGCTAAGGAAGTATCCGCTATTCCTCGCGAACGCAGCATATTCTTCACTTCGAGAAGCGGAGTGCCGCATCGCACATCAACCCCTAGTATGTGTGGAGAATTCTGTCGAAGCAGCTCCGACTCATGAAGGAGTACATCCAGCATAGACTCTTCATAATTAACTACATCAGACCAAGCGTCAATCCCACAATACTTTTGCTGAAATAGTCTGCGCCCTTTCGCCAGATCTTCTGCCTGCTTCACAGGATCAGCACCGACAACAGTACTCCCCTCATGATGAACAAACACATCCCCGCAGAGCACGTTGCGGTAGCCAAGCCGACGATAGGCAAACGAAATATCATCATCGGCAAAATTATAGTAAAAGGCATAGTCTGCTTCATAAAATTCACGCAAAGATGCACGAATCATACAAACCGTCGGAATCAGACGTATACGGTCATACCATTTGGATGGATCGGATTGGTTGAACTGCGCCGCCTTTTTTTGCATATCTTCAAAATCAGTATACCCCAAATCCACATCCTGAAAGTTTGATACATGATCCGACATGGGGACAATAAATCCAATACGTTCATCAGACTCCGCACAGATCAGCATGTTTTTCAGCCAGTTTTCGGTAACCAAAATATCATTCGGCACACCGACAAAATATTTTCCGCGTATAAAGCGTCCGCATGTCGCGTTTTTTGCACCAAAATACCCGTATAGAGCACCAATATTTTTTGTAATGCGATAAATGCGTTTTCTTGGGTGATCGAGACTTTTGAAATATTCAAAGGTCCCATCGGTCGATCCGTTATCCACTAAGATCAGCTCATAATCAATATCCTTCGTATAGCGAAAAAGCGCCTCAATCGCTGGTTTTGTATAGTCCTCCAGATGATTGTATGCCTGGAAATAAATACTGACATAAGGATCATCCGTTTCGGCGATCGTCTCCATATTCTTCTCACGGTTTGCATAGGGATTTAATACATCTCCATAAACGATAGGCTCTTTCTCATCCGAGTCTACAATGCAAACCATACCATCGGCCGCAGCTGCTCTCACAGCACCTCACACTCCCCTCGTATCCCTGACGCGTTTCACTTATACATTATCGGACACACAGCATGACGACATCTCCTGCCAATAAATAATGCAGATCGCTTGATGCCCCGAGAATCTGTGTCACCATCTGCTCAAAACCAGTTATATCCTCAAAATAATGAGCACGCGTCCAATAGCCAACATGTACACGTTCAGCGGAGAACTGCTCTTTCAATGCATGGACAAGGCGCGGAATGGGAAAAACGCGTCCTCCATTTAACGACAGAATGCTGTCATAGATGAGACAAGGTATATCGTTGGGGAGATTCTCCATTACATGTTCAAAGCTGTTGTAATTGAGCAGAGATACATAAATAAATCCATTAGATTTCAGGATGTCATGCATTTGCATGAAGAATGGAACAATCCCTGAAATGGGCAGCACATTGAGAAATGCTCCCAAGATGATAGCATCATAGTTCTCTTTCACTTCATCCGGCAGGTTGTCAAGAGCCGTCAGTCGCAGGACCGTGTCTGCCATATACTTTGCTTCAGTCAAATATCTCTCATTGCAGACAACAGCATCGATCACGACCTTCTTCCGGAGACGGCGGAAGTAGTTGCGAATGGTCAAAAGGCCCTCGCCAAACATTGGTTCAATGAAAAGAATACGCGCAGGAACTTCACCCGCAGGAATGCTCTCCAACAATTGATCCAAAAAAGGCAAATGGCCTCGTGACTCCCACGGGTCGACGCCCCATTTGCTTTGAAAGACCGGACGCATGGATATAATGGTCTTATAATTTCCGCGCTTCGTGCGCACCTCGTTTAAGGTTACTCCCCCGAAATGATGGACAAAGGTATCCTTGGCGAGAATTTGACGAAATCCCGATTGGCGTAGTGTTGCAGAGAAATCATCATCCTCAAAATCACAGAGGACATAGCGATAGTCTGCACGAATCTCGGGCACATCAAAAAGATTTGGCACAACGCTCACAAACGGCATAAGAACGGCCCGTTCCTCCCAGAGGAGTGGGTTCGACACATTATGCGCTGCAGCAAACGCCTCCATTTCCGGCATTGCCTCAAACCGATTTTCATAGTCTACCGGGATTCCTTGGCGATTGGAGATGCAGTTCTCATTGCACGTGGGAACGACCCAGAAGACATCCTTCTCCGCCTGGTGCACGGCGAGGAGATTTTCCAGCCAATGCGGTGTGGCGACGGCATCGTTGGAGAAGTAGACGACGTACTCGCCCTCTGCGATATGACGGGCTATCCCCCACCCGAGGTGATTGTATACGTTGTACTTCAGATTGATTTTCTTCTCGTGAGGCAGGCTGTTAAAATATGCCTCTGTCCCATCCGATGATCCATCGTTGATCGTAATGAGTTCAATATCTCCATGTGAAAAGTCCGTATGGCGAAAGAGGCTGTCAATGGCACAACGCGAATACTCCACTTTGTTGTAGGCAGGGACGATGATCGACACGCGGTATTTGAAGTCCGTCCGGCGCGGTCTCTTCCGCGCCGCCTCAAATGCCGCAATCGTCTGCGCCAGATAGGCATCCCGTACTTCCGGATGCTGCAGGATGTGATATTCCACATCCAACTGATAGCGCAGATCCAAAAAGAGCGGCCGCAATTCGTAGAAAAAATACTTCCTCGCATCCCGTGCGTCTTCCGCAGCCAACGCTTTATGTCCACTGCACGCAGCATTCAGTGCATAGCGACGGCACTTTTCCATGAGCGTCCCCTTCTCCTGGGATAAGCGCTCTGCAACTCCGTTCATCGCCGCAGCAAAATCCGTCAGCACCTGACGCGGCGGTTCTTCCATGCTGCCGTCTGTGGAAAGCGCACTGCCGATGTAGTCCACAGCTTCCTGTGCTGTGTCCATGATCTCCTCATACCACTGCATACAAACCTCTCTGTCCCCCTGCTGAACCCTTTTCTCTATATTATAACTATCGGAAGAATCATACATGATTTAAAGAAAAAAGGCACTGTCGCTCACCTTTCCTTGCGGCAATGCCTTTCCATTATTTATCCCACTGGGTCACGTTGAACTTCGGTTCTGGTGCGGCGACTGGCGCAGGGCGTTCTTCGGCGGCACGCTCTGCCTCCTCGCTGGTCTGGGTGGAGTCATCAATCACGACATCGACAGGAATCGGCGCGGGATTTCCCATGTCGTCCGTATCGTCATCTTTCTCATCCTTGTCGCTGATCGAGCCTTTCGTCATCAGCTCCTCAAGTTCAGCCGCACTGAGCGTCTCACGCTCGAGAAGTTCTTTGGCGATCAGGTCGAGTTTGTCACGATTCTCCACGATGATCGTACGGCACGCTTCATACGCCTCTTCGATGTAACGGCGCACCTCACGGTCAATCTCGCCCGCAATCTCCTCGGAGTAGTTCCGCTCGCGATTCAAATCACGGCCGAGGAACACCTGATGATTCTCTTCACCATAGGCAATCGGGCCAATTGCATCGCTCATGCCGTACTCCATGATCATGCTGCGGATGATGCGCGTTGCCTGTTGAATGTCACTGGACGCGCCCGTGCTGATCTCACCAAGGACGACCTCCTCCGCAACACGTCCGCCGAGGGCGACCTTAATGCGGTCGATGAGCTCAGAGCGCGTGCGGTAGGAACGATCTTCCTTCGGCAGGGAAAGCATATAGCCGCCCGCGCGCCCGCGCGGAATGATCGTAACCTTATGTACGGGATCGGCGTGTTTGAGCAGGAGTCCAACGAGGGTATGTCCGCCTTCATGATACGCGGTAAGACGCTTTTCCTCATCCGTCATGACATGTGATTTGCGCTCCGGACCTGCGAGGACGCGCTCTATCGCCTCTTCCATCTCCGCCATCGTAATCTTCTTCTTGTCACGGCGTGCGGCAAGGAGTGCCGCCTCATTTACAAGGTTGCTGAGATCCGCGCCGGTAAAGCCGGGCGTTCGCCGGGCGAGCACATCAAGGTCGACATCATCGGCAATCGGCTTCCCCTTGGTATGCACTTTAAGGATTGCCTCACGTCCGCGCACATCCGGCTTATCGACAACAATCTGCCGGTCGAAACGGCCGGGACGCAGGAGTGCCGGGTCAAGTACATCGGGACGGTTCGTCGCTGCGATAATGATGATGCCCTCATTGGAGGCAAAACCATCCATCTCAACGAGGAGCTGATTAAGCGTCTGCTCACGCTCATCATGCCCGCCGCCAAGTCCCGCACCACGTTGGCGTCCAACAGCATCGATCTCATCGATAAAGACGATACAGGGTGCCGCCTTCTTCGCCTGCTCAAACAGATCACGCACGCGTGACGCACCGACACCGACGAACATCTCAACAAAGTCCGAACCACTGATGGTAAAAAACTGAACGCCTGCCTCACCTGCGACGGCCTTTGCAAGAAGTGTCTTACCTGTACCCGGAGGGCCGAAGAGGAGAACCCCCTTCGGAATGCGTGCCCCAAGCTCGTTGAATTTATCCGGCGTCTTGAGGAATTCGACGACTTCTTCGAGTTCTTGCTTCGCCTCGTCCGCGCCCGCCACGTCAGCAAACGTTACCTTTTTCTTGTCACTCACCATGAGCCGTACGCGCGACTTGCCGAAGTTCATCATACGGCCGCCGCCCATCTGAGATTGCTGCATGATGAAGAACCAGAACCCGATCAGCAGTGCGATTGGAATCAGCGATGTGAGAAGTGTCTGCCACCACGGCGGCTCCGGCGGATTTTCCGCCGAGATGGATACCCCTTTCTCTGAGAGGCGCGTATAGAGATTACGGTCACTGCTCGGCGCATCCGGCGCGATCGTGGTGAACTCCGTTCCATCCTTCAGTGTGCCGCGGATGTTGTTTTGGACGATGACAACTTTGTCCACTTCACCGTCTGTTACTTTTTCAGTAAAATCACTGTAACTGAGTGCTGTTGCCTGCGCTGTTTGATGACTGCCAGACATATAGTCAGCGACGGTCCAAACGACGAAGAACATGAGCGCATAGAACGCAAGATTGCGCAGTAATGATTGATTCAAAACACTCCTCCTTCATTCGTAAACGGAATGCCGAAGCACTCCAATATAGGGCAGATTTCGATATTTCTCCGCGTAGTCAAGACCATAGCCAACAAGGAACTCATCAGGAACCTCATACCCAAGATAGTCAATCTTCACCGGCGTTACACGGCGTGACGGCTTCGATAGAAATGCACAGAGGCGGATGCTCTTGGGATGTCGTCCCTGCAGCAATCCTTTCAGGTAGTGCATCGTTGTCCCCGAGTCGATGATGTCCTCAACAATGAGGACATGCTTTCCTTCGATGGAAAAATCAAGATCTTTCAATATCTTGACCTGCCCACTGGACACAGCGGCATCCCCATAACTGGACACAATCATAAAATCAAAGTCAACCGGACGGTCAATCGCACGTACAAGGTCCGTAAAGAAAACGGCTGCACCCTTCAGAATACCAACGCAGTAGACCGTCTCCTGTGCATCACAATAGTCCCGCGTGATCTGCGCACCAAGTTCCCGTACGCGCGTATGGATCTCCTCGGCCGAGAAAGATATGCGCTCAATATCATCACTCATCATGATGTTGTATTCTCCTTTTCCCACTCAACGGCCAAAACAGTACTATGCTCCGTCACCGGTGCAAGGATGCTTCGCCTTCCCCCGACCATCCAAAAGATCTCACTGCTGCCTGCAACGGCAAGCACCGGAATACTGTCCCGCGTTTCACGCGGGATCTTATCATTGATCATAATCTCTTTGAGTTTTTTGCATCCGATGGGGAGCTGCATATAGTCTCCTGGCCGCCGCGTTCGAAGAACAAGCGGCGGCAGCTCCGCCGCATCAGCATAGACAGCCTTCCCGCACACTGCCTTCTGCCATTCGTCCGCCCGCATAACGATCCCCCGCCGCAGAGAAAATAATCTTCCTTTGAAGGTCATTATATCATATTCGCAGTGCAAGGGAAGGAAAATTTCTTCCGCATCCCCCTGCGGCTGTTTCGTCGGACATGCTCCATGCTGCAGGAAGAGCATATCATAGCGCAGGACAGCAGTCCATCCATGCGGCAGGCTGCACTGCGCCGTTCCCCGGGAAGCGAGAAGCGCACGCATCCGCTCCTCTTGATGATACGAAAAATCCTGCTCCTTGGTTGTCGATGCCCAAAAAAGCCGCAGGACACGCCGCTGCATCGCAGGATGCAAGGCACGCACAGCGGCGGCAGAAAGTCCATCCCGACACACAGCCCGCCGCAGCTCTTCCGCAGCAAGCTGTGCGAGATAATCATCCTCTTCCGCGGAAAGTATGCTGAGACGCACAAGTGCATCGTCTACGGCAGGATTGCCGTAGGTACGAAGCTCCGGCAGCAAGGCATGACGAATGCGGTTGCGCTGGATATCCTGCTGATCATTCGTCACATCATGGCAGGGACGAAGATTGTGCTCTCGGATGTACGCCTCAATCTCAGCACGTGCCGTAAAGAGAAATGGCCGCAGGTGCACGCCGTCCCACACACGCATAGCGGCAAGCCCCGCCGGCCCCGTCCCGCGAAGGATGCGCATCAGTACCGTTTCTGCGAGATCGTCTGCATGATGGGCAAGTGCGATGCCGTCGCACTGCTCACGGATATGTACCCGATGGAGGAAGTCATAGCGGCAGACACGTGCCGCTGTCTCTATCGAGCACTTATGTGCGCGCGCATAATACGGCACATCCCCCGCCTCGATCACGCACGGAATATGGTGCTCCGCACAATACGCGGCAACAGCATCTGCGTCCGCCCGTGATGATCCTCCGCGAATCCCGTGTTCATAGTGGGCACACATCACGTGCGGCCCCCCCTCTGCACGTAATCTCATGAGAACGTCAAGCAAAGCGAGGGAGTCCGTCCCCCCTGAGCAGGCACAGAGCACAGAGCTGTTTGGAGTATAGAGATCATGTGCACGCAGGACATCGGTCACCCGTGCGTTCAATATGCTCTCCTGATTACAGGAGTTACGGATAAAGCTTCGCATATTCCCGCCTGCCTTATGAACAACCATCGAGGAGATTTATCCATTCATGATTCCATAAAAAAGGCACTCCATATGGAGTGTCTTTTTTCTCCTCATATCCCATCGGGTTCAAAAGAGATGTGCCAAGATCAGCCGCGCCGTGACCCACGCCCTCCGCGCTTAGAATCCGTCTTGCGGCGCAAATCTGTCAGCCGCTCATCGCTGTCCTTCAAAAACCGCGACAGCTTATCCTCAAACGAGGGCGAACCGATCTGTCGTGATGCCGCCGTGCGGCGCATATCACGCGACGGGCGTGGGGGGCGCACTGGAGCTGCAGCAGCCTGCTGCCCCGCTGACGGTTTATCCTGAAGTGCCTTGATCGACAGGCCGATCTTTCCACGTTCGTCAACGGTGAGCACCTTGACCTTGACTTTGTCATGCTCCTTGAGGAAATCATGGACATCATTCACATAAACATCGGCAACCTCAGAGATGTGAATCAGCCCCGTCTTTCCTTCCGGAAGTTCGACAAAAGCGCCAAAATTCGTAATTCCTGTGACGACGCCTTCCACTACGCTGCCAACTTCAATGGCCAAAGCAACTCTTCCCTTCAACTACAAATCACCGAGGGAACTCTCCCCCTGTCAGACCCGTTCATTATACAGGTCATACGCCCAACCTGTCAAGAAGATGCATGCCGTATCAGTTGCCGCCTGAACGTTTTCCGGGGGCATAAGGAAGTTCTCCTGCCCCTGTCATGCCAAGTTCCTCACGCGCCAATTTTTCAATGTATGGAAGTTCGCCAAGATGTGTCTTTTCCGCCTGCAAATGATTGTTTTCCTCCTGTGCCGCAGCGAGGCGTTCAGATGCCGCGTGCTGTTCCGCGCGGACATGAAAAAGATAGATTCCCTGCGATATGATCATCGTACCGAAATAGCCAAGGATCAGCAGCATAACGACCATAAACCAACGCGGCCGCCGCGCACTCTTTTTCCGAGTCATCCGTATGTATTCCTCACTTTCCCCTCAGCATCTCCATCAGTATCCCTGCTGCACGCTGTGCCGCTTCCTCTCTGGCACAGGCGTGTGCCGCTCTGCGCATCGCCGGAAGCCGATGGGCAAGGATCTCCTCCACAGCAGGAGCCATGCGCTCTCCCGGATGCAGCCACACCGCCGCACCGCAGCGCGTGGCATAGACGGCATTCTCCGTCTCGGGGCCGGGGATCGGATCGTGCAGAAGAAGCGGCAGACCCGCCGCGAACGCCTCACTGATCGTGAGTGCACCAGGTTTTGTAATAAGAAGATCCGATGCACGCATCAATACCGGTACTTCATTGGTATACCCACGAACATATACCGCATGGTGCGAACGCTGTGCCATGACCCGCGCACGTTCCTCAAGTGCGGTATTGCGGCCGGCCACCACAAGTATGGAAAGCCGCTGCTCTACCTGCTCTAATGCCGCAAGAGTCGTGTCCATATCGCCAAGACCGAGCCCTCCGCCCATGAGGAGCAGGGTTGGCAGATCCTCCGAAAGCCCCGCCTGTTCCTGCGCCTCACGACGTGCCAAGCGGCTTGCGGTAAGAGTGATGGGAATCCCCGTCGCATAAATCTGTTGACGGTCGAAGCCAAACGCCGCCATATCATCGGCCATTGCCTCTGTCGCAACAAAGTAGGCATCTACGTCACGAACAAACCAGATCGCATGAAGAGCATAGTCCGTGAGGAGTGCCGCAAGCAGAAAGTGCGCGTCATGCCGTATGCGCCACAGCGCTGCCGCCCCTTCAGGAAAAGGGTGGGTTGCGACCACAAGATTGGGCTGATGCCCCCGTATGATGCGCCCCATCGTGCGCACCATCACCCAAGCAAATGCAGCACGCACCATGCCTCCGCCGGCTCTCTTTCCTGCCATACGGAAGAACACATCATAGAGATTGGGCACAAAACGAAGCATCGTCAAATAAACGCGTTTCATAAGGTAGTGAATCATGGACACGTCACGCGACATAAAGTCCACAACGCTGATCTCCAGTTCTGCTGCCTCCGGCCGCGCCATCAGGGCTGCACGGATTGCCTCCGCCGCCCGCGTATGCCCCGATCCGATGGAGGCGGTTAAAATGAGAATGCGGGCTTGCCCCATCGGACACCTCCTCGTTCGAATACAATTATTTTAGCACAATTTTGAACAATGGACAAAATTTTTTACGCAGGACACAGCTATATGGAGATTACGCAGTCAGCCCGCCGTCAACTGTATAAACACTTCCTGTGATCCATGCCGCCGCGGAGGAGGCAAGAAAGACGGCGACGGCAGCGGCCTCTTCTGCCGTGCCGATGCGTCCAAGCGGGTAGATGGACGCCATCTCCCGCAGCTGATCCTCACGTGAAAGATGTGGGCAGAGCTGGTGCTCCGTGAGCGGGGTGAGCACATCCGCCGGTGCAACAGCGTTCACACGCACACCGTCATGCGCCGTCTCAAGGGCAAGCGAACGCGTCAGCGCGATGACAGCCCCCTTAGTTGCTGCATAAGCCGCACAAAAATAATTCCCATGCAGACCGGCATCGGAGGCGATATTCACGATATTCCCGTGCGTCTGCCGCAGACACGGGAGTGCAGCCTGGGTCAGATAAATTGTTCCCTTGAGATTTGTATCAATCAGCGCATCCAGTTCTTGCGGAGCAATATGGTCAATCGCCCCCTCTTCGTAGACTCCTGCCGCATTGACAAGGATGTCAAGTGCGCCGCAGCAGGCCATGGTTTTCTCAACAGCGCGTCTGCAGTCCTGAGAGAAGCGCACGTCTCCCGCACAGAACGATGCCCTCTCTGCCCCCGAGAGGAAATGGAGTGCTTCGCTCCCGCGCTCCTCATCACGCCCCATGAGTACGACCTGTGCGCCGGCATCCAGAAAGATTGCGGCGGCCGCACGCCCGATGCCGGATGTCCCTCCGGAAATCAACGCTGTCTTCCCGGCAAATGCATCCACGGCAAAGACTTGGTTCTTCATATTTATTCCACAACGCAGAAAAACCGGACTCCCATCGGAAGTCCGGTCACTCTGCAAAATCAGTTCACAGAATCCTTCAGAGCCTTGCCCGCCTTGAACACAGGGTTACGCGAAGCCGCGATTTCAATCACCTTGCCCGTCTGGGGATTGCGACCCTTGCGCGCCTTACGATCCTTTACCTCAAACGTGCCAAACCCGATCAGCTGAACTTTGTCACCCTCGGAAAGCGCACCCTTGATCGTCTCGAAAAGGGCGTTGACTGCCTTCTCCGCGTCCTTCTTCGTGAGACTTGCCTGCTCTGCTACGTTTGCGACCAATTCCTGCTTGTTCAAAGTAGCATCCTCCTTTAAGATATTTTCCATTTTCCTCGCGACTCTATGGGGTCGCGCTGTCATGAGAGAATTTAACAGAATTACCCCGAAAAATCAAGGGGAAAAATTAAAAAAAGATGATTTTTCCCAAAAACATGTCGATTTTTTAGCTTTTTTTTCAAAAAAACGGTGAATAAGGGACAAAAATGGTGGTCAAATGGTCCATATTGTCCTGCCGATCCAGTTCAAAAAGCGGTATGCGCCGTACCTCCTGATCGGGCAGACTGAGATGATGCAGATAGTATACCTCCTGCATATCGGAGAGGTGTTCCATCAAGAGGAGCTTGAGATCAGACGCAATTGCACGGGAATATACCTGCGTGAAGATGCAGTCCTGCCTCAGCGGTGCACTGACCTGTTCCTCGTTCAGCGCGTCGAGAATGGAAAGTCCATTTACGGGATCGATGCCAACTGCTGCAAAGAGCGGATCCAAAAAGCTCATGCCCGGTAAAATCTCGAGAGAGATTGCCTCTTCCTCTGCTGCCGTACGCAGGAGCTGCACCGTACGCTCCGCAACGTGCGGGCTGCCGGGAACGAGATAGAGCAGATTTCCGGTACGGACACGCGTACAAAGATCGGTGACAATCGCCGCATACAGCGTCTCAAAGTCCGCCGTCTTCTCATAGAGTCTGTCATACGACTCATAGTCAATGTGCGCAGTATCCAGTGCTTCTGCACTCGGGTGGATGTGCGTACGCAGGACAATCTGCTCCGCCTGTTCAATCCGCGTCCATGTTTCACGCGTCATCAGCCCTGCATCACCGGGGCCAAGTCCCGCGACGGTCAAACGATAGTTATTCATGCTGCTCTCCCGTGATCAGCTGTACAATCTCCAGCACCGTATCCAACACGTTTTGGCTCTCGCGTGCCGACAAGCGGATACGGTAGCCGCTCCCCTCCGGCAAGGGTCCAATACGCCTCCCGAAAACATGATCGAGGCGCATAAGTGCGGGCAGCGGCAGTTTCTCGTCCGTCGGCAGCGCAATGTCGAGTGCATTCTCCTTCAGCACGATACTCCGCGCATGAAACGTCCGCGCTGCATTCTTGATGCGTGCGATATCAAGCAGAGCAAGGGCAGGCATACTCGGCTCGCCAAAACGATCGATCAGCTCGTCAAGAAGCGCATCGAGATCTTCCTCCGTCTGCACAGCCGCAATCTTCTGATAGATCTCGATCTTATGCATGGCGTCCTCGATATAACCACCGTCCAGATACGCCTCCACGGGAAGGTCGATGACGGTCTGCACAGGCGGCGGAGCAGGCTTCTCTCCCCTTTTGCGTGCCACTGTTTCCTCGAGCAGCTTCACGTACATCTCGAATCCGACACCCGCAATATGCCCGTGCTGCTGCGCTCCGAGAAGGCTTCCTGCCCCACGAATCTCGAGATCCCGCATAGCGATCTTAAAGCCTGAGCCGAGCCGCGCAAACTCCCTCATTGCCTGCAAACGCTTCTCCGCCATTTCACTGAGCACCTTGTCGCGGCGATAGGTAAAGTAGGCGAACGCCATCTTTGCTGAGCGTCCCACACGCCCGCGCATCTGATAGAGCTGTGAGAGCCCGAAGCGATCCGCATCGTAGATAATGATCGTATTCGCATTGGCAACGTCAATGCCGTTCTCAATGATACTCGTTGCAAGCAGAATGTCATAATGGCCCTCGTAAAAGTCCATCATAACCTGCTCCAAGATATCCTCACTCATCTGCCCGTGTGCAGAAGCGATACGCGCCTGCGGGACAAGCTGCAAAAGATGTTCCCGCATCCGGTCGATGCTCTCCACACGGTTGTAAATAAAGTAGATCTGCCCGCCGCGCGACAGCTCACGCTCGATCGCACCGCGCATCACGGCATCGCTGCTCTCCACCACGTAGGACTGTACCGGAAGGCGCTCGGCCGGCGGCGTCTCAATGACACTCATATCGCGCGCCCCTGCCAGCGACATATGCAGCGTGCGCGGGATCGGTGTCGCCGAGAGCGTCAACACATCGACACCTGCAGCGAATTCCTTGATTCTCTCCTTCTGCGTAACACCAAAACGCTGCTCCTCGTCCACGATGAGCAGTCCAAGTTTATGAAAGCGCACGCGCTTTCGGTTGAGAATTGCATGTGTCCCGATGAGAATATCCACGCGCCCGCGTGCCACATCCCGCAGTGTCTCCGCCTGCTCCCTCAGCGTGCGAAAGCGGCAGACCACATCCACCTTCGGTGCAAAGTCAGCAAAACGCGCAGCAAACGTCTGATAATGCTGCTGCGCGAGAACCGTCGTCGGCACGAGCACGGCAACCTGATAGCCGTCCATCGCTGCCTTATACGCCGCACGGATCGCAACTTCGGTCTTACCGAAGCCGACATCGCCGCAGAGCAGACGATCCATCGGCTTCTCGCTCTCCATATCGTTCTTGATCTCGGCGATGGCACGCAGCTGATCATCCGTCTCCTGATACGGAAACGCCTCCTCGAACTCACGTTGTCCCGCATCGTCCGGCGCAAAGGCATGTCCCTTCGCCAACCGCCGTGCGGCATAGAGCTCAAGCAGGTGATCGGCAATGTCCTCGACGGACTTCTGCGCCTTGGCACGTGCACGCGCCCAGTCCGCCGACCCCATGCGGTGCAGTCGCGGTGCACTGCCCTCTGCACCAATGTATTTCTGAAGGAGACCGACCTGATCCGTCGGGACAAAGAGCTTGTCATCTCCGCCATACTGAATGTGCAGGTAGTCGCGGTGCACTCCTGCAACCTCGATGGTCTCCACGCCCAGATACTTTCCGATGCCGTGTGAAACATGCACGACATAGTCACCGGGGGCAATCTCGCGAAAATGACGGATGCGCTCTCCTGCCGATGCCGTGCGGCGTAATTTTGCCTTGTGACGCCCGAAAATATCCTGCTCCGTCAGAACAGCAATGCGGGACGCACTCAGCTCAAAGCCCGCGCGCAGCGTCCCGGAGGAGACAGTGACAGCATTGTCAGACGGCGCATCGGTACCGCGCGACACAGCAGCGGGAATCTTCCAGAGTGCCAGCATATCGCGCATTCGCACCGCCTGCTCTGCTCCGCCGGCAAGAACGAGAACGCGCGCCCCCTCGTCCAGATAACGGTGCAGCTCGCTTTCCAGAAGTGAAAACTGCCGTTGAAACGCGGTCATAGGTACCATCCGGATGTCAATGAGTGTCTGCGGAGTGCACGCAGGAAAGGAACGGTTCATCAGAGAGATGAACACTTCATGCCCCTCCATGCCGGCTGCGGTCATCTCCGCCCATGTAAAGCACCGCGCCGCCCGCACGGCATCCTCATGCACGGCATCCTGCAATGCCGCCATCAGGCGCGACGGCTCATCGAATACACTCGTCCCTTCTGCGCCGAGGTAGCTCAAAAAACAGGCTTCCCCATGGTCATCCGCAGCGCGCAGCGGCATAATGGAAGCCGTACCGACATTCTTAATGGAGCGCTTGGTCTGGGGATCATACTCCCGCATAGAGTCGATCTCCGTATCAAAAAACTCGATGCGCAGGGGCGAAAGTGCATTGATGGGAAACACATCGACAATACCGCCGCGCACACTGAATTGCCCAATGTTCTCCACCTCAGGCACATGTTCATAACCAAGCGCTGTCAACCGCTCCATCAGGGTATCACGAGGAATTTGCTCCCCCAGCCGCAGAGAAAGTGCGGCACGGGAAAACTCCGCCGTACTGAGCCCTTTCTGTGCCGCTGCACCGATATCCGCCAGCACAATGATCGGTTCATGGCGCAGAAGGCGTGCGAGAATATTCATGCGCTGCGCTGAGCGTTCCAGTCCCTTTGCTGCGCCTGGCGCGGCGAAATCGATGCGGTCAAGCTCCGGCAGCTCATAGATATCCGCCTCGGGAAGGAGTGCCGTTAGATCTTCCTGCCAGCCGCGCAGAGCTTCCCGTCCCGCTGTCACAACGGCAAGCGGACGTGGAGCGGCATCATAGGAAGCAGCAGCAGCGGCGTGTTTTAATGCCCCTGCAGCACCGTATACCATGGTCTGCTCCGCCGCCCGACCAAACACCTCTGTCAGCCGTCGAACAGCAGAATCATACCGCAGGAGAGAAAAGAGTGTATTCATTTGGACGCGGCGAGCGCCGCACAAATAAAGCCGGCAAAGAGCGGATGCGGATGATTCGGCCGTGACTTCAGCTCCGGATGGAACTGCGAAGCGACAAACCACGGATGATCTTCAATTTCCACGATCTCCACGAGCTGATTATCGGGACTTGTTCCCGCGATGCGCAGCCCTTTCTCCGTCAGCTGTGTACGATAGGCATTATTAAACTCAAAGCGGTGACGATGACGCTCACTGATCTCGCTCTCGCCATATTCTTCACGGGAATGCGAGTCCTCCGCCAACACGCAGGGATAGGCACCGAGGCGCATCGTACCGCCCTTCTCCTCCACGCCCTGCTGCTCCTCCATGAGAGCGATGACCGGGTGCGGCGTCTCTGGAACAAACTCTGTACTGTGTGCTCCCGGCAGTCCTGCCACATGGCGTGCAAACTCGATTACAGCGCATTGCATACCGAGACACAATCCAAGAAATGGAATGTCGTTCTCACGCGCATACTGAATCGCACGGATCTTGCCCTCAACGCCGCGATCACCGAAGCCACCGGGAACCAGGATGCCCTTACAGCCGACAAAAAGCTCATCGAGATCCGCATTCGGGTCCTCCAGCTCCTCTGCATTGATCCATGCGATCTTGACCTGTGCGTCATTCTCAATGCCGCCGTGATTAAGTGCCTCCGTCACGGACATATAGGCGTCGGGCAGAGCTACGTACTTTCCGACAACGGCGACCTTCACCTTTTTGGCCGGGTGATTGATCTTAAAGACCATCTTCTCCCATGCTTCCATGTTGGAGGGGTCAAAATCCATCGCCATCTTTTCGAGGACAATGCGGTCAAGCCCTTCCTGCTGCATCATCAGAGGAACCTCGTAGATCGTCGCTGCCGTACGATTCTCGATCACCGCATCAGCATCCACATCACAGAAAAGCGCAATCTTCTCCTTCATCTCGCGCGGGATCGGCTGCTCTGTCCGGCAGACAAGAATGTCCGGCTGAATGCCAATGGCGCGCAGCTCCTTGACACTGTGCTGCGTTGGCTTCGTCTTGAGCTCTCCTGCCGCCGTGATATATGGGAGCAGTGTCACATGAATGTAGAGAGCATCATTTTTTCCAACTTCCTTCTTGACCTGGCGGATTGCCTCAAGGAACGGAAGGCTCTCGATATCACCGACCGTCCCGCCGATCTCTGTGATAACGACATCCGCGTTATCTGCCTTTGCCACATCATAGACGCGCTGTTTGATCTCATTTGTAATATGCGGAATCACCTGCACCGTCGAGCCAAGATAGTCTCCGTGCCGTTCCTTGTTGAGCACAGAGGCATACACCTTCCCTGTTGTAATGTTCGATCGTTTCGTCAGGTTGATATCGATAAAGCGCTCATAGTGGCCAAGATCCAGATCTGTCTCCGCACCGTCGTCCGTGACAAACACCTCGCCGTGCTGATAGGGACTCATCGTTCCCGGGTCGATGTTGATGTAGGGGTCGAACTTCTGGATGGTCACCTTAATGCCGCGGTTCTTGAGCAGGCGTCCGAGAGACGCCGCCGTAATGCCCTTGCCGAGAGATGAAACAACGCCGCCCGTAACAAATATATACTTTGCCATATCGTTCCTCCGCCGAGTCCAGTCAGTTTTGAATACTCTCAAGCTTTTTTTTGCGTGTCGTCTCCTTTGCGGCAGCTGTCTTGGATGAGCTGGAGGATGACCGTGACGAGGAGCGCTTCACCTCGGGCGGCACCCACTCCGTCAGTCCCCACTTGCTCTCCCCTTCATAGTGGAAACGGCTGTCCATATTGATCAGCGTATAAATCTCTGAAATTGCCATCGCCAACGACTGCACCGGACGGTGCGTCGCCTCAATCACCGCCGTGATGAGATCCTTGTAATGCATCGGCTCTTTCTTCTCTGTCAGGATATAGTAGGCCGTATCGACCTCCGACATATGTTCAAAATCCATGGATAAACTCCTTTCACACCAGCGTCATATTACATCTTCTCCGGAGCTGAGACGCCCAGGATACCAAGACTGTGACGAATCACGTGCCCTGTCGCAAGCACAAGAGAAAGTCGCGCCGCTGCAAGAACGGGCTCCTGTCCGACAATGCGGCATTTGTTGTAAAACGAATGGAACGCTGCAGCAAGCTCATGGCTGTACCGTGCAATACGCTGCGGGGCAAGTTCCGATGCTGCGCGCTCAATCTCCTCTGGATATGCCCCCAGCTTCTTGATGAGGGCTATCTCCGTCTCATCTGTCAGGACATCCAGTTCCTCTCCTTCGGCAGGGTCAATTCTCATCTCGGCCGCTTGACGGAAAATGCTCGAGATGCGCGCATGTGCGTACTGGATGTAGTACACAGGGTTCTCATTCGATTTCTTTTTCGCGAGGTCAAGATCAAAATCAAGCTGACTGTCGAGAGAGCGCATCAGGAAGAAATATCGCGCCGCATCAACGCCGACCTCCTCCATCAGCTCCCGCAGGGTAACCGTCTCGCCCGTACGCTTGCTCAGCTTGACGACCTCGCCGTCCCGATAGAGGCTCACCATCTGGAGAAGCAGCACTGTCAGCTGCTTTGAATCGTGCCCAAGCGCTTCCATCGCTGCCTTCACACGGGCAACATAGCCATGATGATCTGCCCCCCAGATATTGACGAGCCGGCAGAAGCCGCGTGCATACTTATTATCGTGATAGGCAATGTCCGCTGCGAGATATGTCGGCACACCGTTATCGCGGAAAATCACACGATCCTTGTCGTCCCCGTAATCCGTTGAGCGCAGCCACACTGCACCATCCTTCTCGTAGGCGGTGCCGCGTTCCAGCAGCACATCAACAACGCGTTGCACCGCCTCCGGATGAAGCGTGCGCTCACTGAACCAGCGATCGAATGTCACCCTAAAATCCGCCAGATCTTCTCTCAGAACCGCGAGCTTCTCTTTATAGGCAATGTCCTTGAACTTCTCCAACCGCTCCTCTTCGGACAAGGCGAGATAGCGATCCCCATCCCGGTCAATGATGCGCTGTGCTGTATCGATGATGTCCGCACCGTGATAGCCGTTCTCTGGAAATACAATCTTCTGTCCGAGTCGTTCAAGATAGCGCGCATTCACCGATATGGCAAGCAGATCCATTTGCTTCCCCGCATCGTTGACATAATATTCACTCTGGACCTCATAGCCTGCCGTACGCAGCAGCTTCACCAGTGCCGAGCCAACCGCCGCACCGCGTCCATGTCCGACGTGGAGGGGCCCCGTCGGATTCGCACTGACGTACTCTACCTGTATCGGAGGCAGATCTTTCGGCGGAAGCGCGCCATAGTTCTCCCCTGTACGGAGAATGTCGCGCAGCGTATCTGCAATCACATCTTTCTTGAGATAGAAATTAAGAAAGCCGGGACCTGCCACCTCTGCATGATCAAGCCATGAGCCCGTGATGTGAGTCCCCAGAATCTCCGCGATCTTCTTCGGAGGTTGATGAAAAATACGTGCCGACTGCATGGCGAAATTTGTTGCAAAATCGCCAAGTTCCTTGTTCGGCGGTTCCTCCAGAAGAATGGGCGGAAGCGTACCGCCCTCCGAAAGTTCTCCCGCTGACACCGCCGCTTTTACGGCATTGATGAGCGCCTGCTCAATCTGCTGTTTGATATCCACCTTGATTTGGTCTCCTTTGCATTGGCTCAATTCGTATCTCAAGGGTATTGTCACTCTGGCGCATACCGTCAACATAGAGTGTATAAAAAATATATGCCTCCTCCACCCCATTGGAGAGCGTGCGTACACGCAGGCGGCGCGTCAATGTAGAGAGCGAGAACCGCCCATAGGGTGTTCGGTAGTCTCCGTGCCGTTCCTGCCCCGGCACAAAACTCTGTGTACAGCGCACAACGCCGCGCCGCTGCAGGCGCACTTCCTCCGTATTGATGCGCAGAATGGTCGGCACCGTCGCTCCTTCAATCAGCTCAGCATCGTCATAGCTTACATAGCGGCTCTCTCCACGCAAAAAACGCCGTCCCATAACGGACAGCGTAATACGGCTCTCCTCACCCGCAGCATCTACCTGTCTTCCTCTAAAAAAGACACGCACCTGCTCTGCACCCTTCATCGAACAACCCCTCCGATAAAAAGTGTTCTGCGCAGCGAAAGCATGACAGAAAGCTGCATGTCTGTCATCCCTTCGATACTAAACCTGGTCAACAGCGATATCCAGCTCGACAAGTTTCCCGCTCAGATCCATGGAAACGACGAGATATTGTCCATCGCAGACCTTTACTTCGAAGTCGGCACCAACCGTCAGCGAAGGAGTCGAAATATCAACATCCAGCTCCAGTGCCGTGATGTTCGTTGCCGTATGTGCCGTCAGCATATTACTGAGCTCCGAGATTGCACTCTGCGCCATCTCGTCAAACGACTCAACCGGCATCCCCATCATCATCTGGGAGGCAATGAACTTCGCCGTATCTTCGCTCATATTGTAAACCACATTCCCACGAATCTGCTTCGTAAAGCCGACCAGCATGGACACGCCGTGGCTTTTAACCCGGCTCGATGCCGCATAGAGCTTTGTGCGCGTCGGTTCCGGAAACCCCAGCATCGGCATGACCGTTGTAAAGGCATCCACAAAAGGATTGATCAGTTTTGCGTCCATCGATTACTCTCCTTCTGCAAAGCCCACATTCATCTGGACCGTCCCTATCGGCAGCTGTATGCTGATACAGAACGTCGTCATGCGGGGACTCACAATATGCACTTTTGTCCCACAGATCGTTCCTGGAGGAGTCAAGCGCAGTTCCTTCCCGTCCAGCACATTGTTGATCTTCGAAACGGCCCGGCCTGCAATGATGTTTGCAGCTTCTTCCACTGCATCCACTGCCTCATTTTCACCAAGTTCCTCCACCGTGGAGCGCCCGAGCATATGCATAGCAAAAAGGCGTACTACCGGCTCTTCTGCATAGAGAATGACACGACCAGTGGTATACCCCGTGATCCCAATGATGACAGCGGCACCATTCACATCAAGCGTACGCGGCACATAAGGTGTGATTTCCGTTTCGCCCTCCATCTTAAGAAGGCCGGCCGTTCCCTGCTGAAGTGCCCGTGCAAATGGCTTTGCATAAAGTTCACGGAAAGCAGCCTCCCTGCTTTCCGTTCCGTGTGCGATCAGATGCAGCGTATCCACCAGATCATGCTTCGACACCGGTTTTTGAAGGAATGCACGTACCCCAACTGCCTTGCCCTGGGTGATAAGCTTCAAATCCTTCATTGCACTGATCATTAGAATCCGTGCATCTGCATTCTGTATAAGGATACGTCTGCTGCACTCCAGCCCGTTGGTATCCGGCAAATTCATATCCATTGTCACGAGATCTGGCTGCATCTCTGTATAGAGCTTCAGTGCCTCTGCTGCATCGCCAGCCATCCCACAGATCTCGAAATCCGTCTCCCTTAGGTTCTCAGCAAGCATCACGCGGCTGATCTTGGAGTCATCCACGATCAGCACCCGCAATTTTCCCATTCAAGCGCCCCCTCTGCTGTGAACAATCGGCTTGGAATATATTATACACAAAAAAGAACCGTTCGTCACATGTTTTTTGGGAGAACTTCAATCCAATAACCATCCGGATCCTCTACAAAGTAAATTCCCATCCCTGCGTTTTCATAGCAGATGATTCCCATCTCCGTATGTCTTTCATGTGCCGCTTTGTAGTCATCCGCATGAAGTGCCAGATGGAACTCTTTTTCCCCAAGATTATAGGGGTCCTTGCGTTCATGCAGATACGTCAGCTCCAGTTCAAAGTCCGTCGTGCCATCCGTCAGGTAAACGAGGGTAAAGCCCTCCGCCTCCAGACGGCGCTTCTCCCGAAAGCCAAATGCCATCTCATAAAACGCCATGCTGCGTTCCAGATCAAGTACGTTGAAATTCACATGTGTAAAGGTAAACGCCATAATATCCTCCCCATCGTCGTAAGCACCAAGAGGCGCAGGCTGAATATCAGCACTTCTTCTATATCGGCAAATTCCGTCATCATCATAAGAGCATCGCGCCGTTCTCTACTGCCGATTCACACGGTCAAAGAGCTCCGTCACGGCCACAGGCGGCTCTGCATCCATCCGACTCACAAGGCAGACGGCGAGAAGTGCCAGCAGAAAGCCCGGGACGATTTCATAGAGGCCGAAGAAGGCAAACTGCTTCCAGACGAGCACGGTCATGCCGCCCGTCACAATGCCTGCGAGCACACCACGTGCCGTCGTCCGCCGCCAAAAGAGGCACAGAAGAAGCGCAGGGCCAAAAGCGGCGCCGAAGCCTGCCCATGCGTATGCCACCATATCGAGGATAAAATTGTCCGGGCTGAGTCCGAGGTAGATTGCCGCCGCCGCAATGACAAGAACGGACAGGCGGCTTACCCAGACCAGTTCCCCCTGCTGTGCCGCAGGGCGGAAGCTGCGCCGATAGATATCCTGTGCGAATGCCGAAGCCGCGACCAGGAGCTGTGCCGATGCCGTACTCATAATCGCCGCCAGCACCGCCGCCAAGATCAGTCCTGCGACGATTGGCGGAAAGAGCTTGCCCGCCATCGTGAGGAACACAGTCTCTGCAGCCGTACCCAGCAGTGGAACCTCAAGATATACCGCTCCCACCATGCCGACGAGAATCGCCGCCGAGAGGGAAATCACTACCCACGACATGGCAATGCGTGTCGCCTGAGGGAGCTCATCTGCATGGCGGATCGCCATAAAGCGCACAAGGATATGCGGCTGTCCAAAGTAGCCAAGCCCCCACCCCATCAGCGAAATGAACTCGATGCCCCCCAGCGTGCTGCCGTCCGCTTTCATTAATGGTGAGAAAAATGCGGGGTGCTGCGTATAGATCAGATCCGCCGTTGCCGTGAATCCTCCCAACATCAGTGCTGCTCCCACGGGTACCACAAGGATGGCAAAAAACATCATTGCGCCCTGAATAAAATCTGTGCGTGACACGGCGAGAAATCCGCCGACCAGTGTATAGAACACGACAACCGCCGCACCGAGCAGCAGTGCTGTCAAATACGGGAGCTGAAAGATCATCTCAAAGAGACGCCCTGCCGCCACAAAGCCTGACGAGGTATAAAGAATAAAAAAGATAAGGATAAAGATCGCCGGAACAACGCGCAGTGCGCCCGAATGGGCAAAAAAACGATTTTCAAAGAAATCCGGCAAAGTCAGGGAGTTCTGTGCCAGCTCCGTATAGACACGCAGACGCGCCGCGACAAACTGCCAGTTTGCCCATGTCCCAAGCGCAAGACCGAGCGCAATCCACCCGGCATTGAGCCCTGCCACATAGGCGAAGCCGGGCAGCCCCATCAGCATCCACCCCGACATATCTGATGCTTCGGCACTCATTGATGTCACCCAGGCGCCAAGCTTCCGATTGCCGAGGAAGTAGTCACTCATATTGCGTGTCCGCCGATAATAGTAGACACCAATCCCCATCATTATGAGCATATAGACGAGAAAAATGGCACTGATCTCAATTCGCTCTGCCAACAACAAATCTCCTAACTGCACAAAAGAAGCACCAATAAAATCTCCGCAGTCCGTGCTTCTCAAAATATCCAGTTCATTATACGGGATTTCGGAAGGAAAAGCAAAATATTTCCCAGCCCTTCTGCTCTGTCATACAAAAAGCCCCGCGCACGCGCGGGGCAAGAGCAGAAGTATCCTGTCACTCCTGCTGCTCAAACATGCTCTTATCCACCCCACAGAGAGGGCAGACAAAATCCTCCGGCAAATCATCGAACGCTACACCGGGAGCGAGATCGTAGTCTGCATCCCCTTTCGCCTCGTCATACACCCAGCCGCACACTGTGCAAACCCACGTCTTCATAAGAACTCCTCCTCATATATAATACACCGATAATCATTGATGATATTGGCTGCGTATCTACTAACCAATAACTATTATTATATTATAGCATCTTTCCCTTTTTGTCTATAGGGAGAAAGAAAAAATTTTACGAGTTTTTTCCGTAGCGATACTCTGTCGGCTTCATGCCCATGTGCTTTTGAAAGATCTTGCTGAAATACCGCGTGTCCTGATAGCCGCAGGCGGCAGCAACGGCATAAACCTTTGCATCACTCTCACGCAGCAGATGCCCCGCCCGGCGCAGACGGCACTCCGTCAAATAAGAGCTGAACGATGTTCCGCAGCGGGAAAAGAGCTTGTGCAGATAGCTGACGCTCAGCCCCAGCTCGTCGGCGACCTCACGTACCGTGATCGGTTCTGCTATATGTTCCTCCATGTGGCGCATGGCATGCAGGAGATACCCGCGCACAGGCTCTTCCTTGGGCAGAGCAATGTTCCCGCACATATCCTCCCTTTGATCAGGATGAATGTTTTCCGTACGGCGCCCCATGATATGCCCCGCAGCAAGCTTCATTGCGGCAGCCAGCTCTTCGTCATCCAACGGCTTAAGAAGATACGCGCACACCCCGAGAGAAATGGCCCGCTGGGCATATTCAAACTCACTGTATCCGGACAGGATGATATACTCCGCATCCAGTTCACCGCGCAGACGGGAAATGACTTCCAGCCCCGTCAGCCCCGGCATCTTGATGTCCACAATCAGTACGTCGGGGCGGTGTTCCCGCGCCATGAGGATCCCCTCCATGCCGCTGCCGGCAGCGCCGACGACCTCAGCGCCAAAATCCTTCCACGGGGTCAGCTGCACAATGCCCTGTCGCTGCATTGGTTCATCATCAATGACAAGCACCTTAATCATCGCACGGAGCCTCCTTCATGTACTTCAACGTAAGCCGCACCTCAGTCCCCTTCTTCTCCACGCTGGAGAGATCAATGCCGCAGTCTGCATCTCCATTTAAAGCAGCGCGCATATGGACGTTATAGAGGCCGAAGTGATTGTCGTCCTTCCGCGCAAGCACTTCCCGCCGTCGCTCGTCAGACATTCCCTGACCATCATCTTTCACCACAAAAATGACATGACTGCCATCTTGCCGCCCCGTGACAGCGATGTGTCCGCCGCGCTCCACACTCTCAATGCCGTGTTGTATCGCATTCTCAACGAGTGGCTGAAGGATCAGCTTTGGCACATAGCTTCCTGCAATTCCCGGCTCCACATTTATCGCCACCATCAGACGTCCCTCAAAGCGCCGCTGCTGGATTTTCAAATAAGTTCGCAAAAATGCCAATTCTTCTGCCACTGTGACAAACTCCTTCATAGCCATTGAAGCACGCAGAAGCTTTCCAAGCTGTACCGCAGTATCTGCAGCCCCCTCTGCATCACCGAGTTTGGCGCTCCACTTAATGAGATTCAGGGTATTATACATAAAATGCGGGCGAATCATCTCCGTCAGCGACTTGACCTCTGCCATGCGCAACCGCCGTTCACGCGCGCGGTTCTCCGCCAGAAGTATCCGTATATGCTCGACAAGGCTGTTGAACGTACGTGCCAGCTCGCCAATCTCATCGTGTCGCCGCGCATCCAGTTGTGTACAGAAATCGTCCGAGGTACGCACCCGCCGCATTGCTGTTGTCAGCGTGTGGAGCGGACGCCAGAGCCGGCAGCTGAGCTGCCATGTCAGATATGCCGTTACCGCCAAAGCAGCACCATCTACGGCGAGAACGAGGCGAAAGAGTTCATCCACCGGCGCAGCATCCATACGCTGACGCAGATGAACGGCAATCCCAGTTGCCGCTGAGGTGTACACATAGTCACGAAATACAGATGCTGATGTTTCCTCCTCTGCCGCAGGAGAAAAAAGTGCAGAAAATCCCTCACGGTGATGATCGAGCATATCCATCATCACGTAATGATGACGGTCCGTTAGGATGATCTGTCCCTCGTTGCCGTCCTGAACGCGCTGAATAAGCGGAACAAGAGCCTCACGGTGCACATCGACAACAACAACGCCGAGGAGTTTTCCGTCGTGTCTCAGTGCATGTGCCATCGAGAACACGGTATCCTGCTGATCTGGAGCAGAACGATCTGCCGCCAAAAGGGCCCAGTGATCCTCCGCCGTCGCCCTGCCAATCACTCCCCAATAAAGATTTTCCGGCAAACGATATGCACGTGGTACATCATCCGTGGCAACAGCACGCCTCCCATCCGCGGGGAGCAAATAGACGGCCGCCTCGCCGGAGCGTCCGGAGAGTGCTCCGTAAAGATCTGCATAGAGGTGAGCCAGATCCGTCTGCATGCCCTCCATATAGTCAAAGACCTCATCTCTGACAAGAAGAGGCATCATCAGTCGCTGATAGCCGAGGACGAGATGATCTATCTCACGTGAGATGCGCTGTACCTCTGCACGCCCTGCCTTAGCCTGCGTATCCTCATAGGCACGATCCGCAGCATAAAGGATAATCGCCGAGGCGATCAAAAGAGGAAAGAGCCCGCCCAGAAGGAGGTATGCGAACAAGCGCTTTTGATAGCTGATCGAATACCGCTTCATTGGTGCAATCCACCTCGTTCAAAATCGGAGAATCATTCTATAAAATATCCGTCATAAAGAATCGCTCTATTCCTCAATCTTCAGACTATAAAGAAAGAATAAAGACAAATTCTTTCTCTGTCAAGTGAAAATTATCAATTCGTATATATTTTTATTGTGCTCCATTAAAAAAGACAAAGGAAAAACCGCCACGCAATGTGACGGTCTTGGAAGGGGAAAATATGGGAATGGGGGGATGGGGGGAAATGGGGATTTATTTGATAACCGCAGCACGCCATTTGCTGAGAAATTCATCTCTGAAGGCGACGGCACGCCGGGCATCAAACCGTGTGCAACGAATCTCCGCCAGCGGCAGGAGATTCGGCGGTGCCGATACATCGGCACGCGCAGAACGTCGTTCATAGACGCCGAGGCGTTCATGAACTTGACGGCTCATAACAAAATTAAGAAATTTCTTTGCATTCTCCATATGCGGAGCATTCTTGATGACCGCTATTCCTGTGGAAGAAACACGCGTCCCTTCCTGTGGATAAACGATCTGTATATGTGCACCGGCAGCTCTGTACTTCAGTACCGCCTGCTCAGGAGTCGCAGTAACCATGTACGCTCCATCGGCGAGCGCCTTGATCTGCTCCGCCGATGTAGACGTGACGCGTCCATCCAACTGATCTGCCATACGGGAGATCACAGCAGAATCACCGCCAAGCACATCCATCATCGTAATGAGGACATCATAGGAAGAAATTGACTTCGTCGGGTCAGCAAGAGCAATATGCCCACGAAACTGAGGATTGAGAAGATCGCTCCATCCTGCAGGTGCATGCTCTGCATCAACAAGATCCGTATTGTAAGCAATTACATAGGGATCCATCGTCATAGAGCAGAATGCGGCACCCTCGCAGGAAAAATTCCCGCGCAGCGCATCCTTTTCCGGGTACTCATACCGTTCCAGATAGGATGCAAGGAATATGTAGGTATCCTCCATACCGCCCCACAGCACATCTCCACGCGGATTCTCCTGTTCCGTACGGACACGTGTCATGAGTGCATCGGACGAATCCCTCACCAGCCTGACTTGAATTCCTGTCTCCTCTTGAAACTCCTTTGCAATGGGCGCTGTCCAATCCTCCGTGCCGCAGTTATAGACAACGACAAGGTTTTCATCATCCGCAGGATCCTGCCGAGCAGTACCGCATCCGACGAGGATGAAATTCACGCCAAGGAGGAGTGCCGCACACAATATCTGCATACGTTGAAAGATGAGCATCGTGCGACACCTCCTAAATGAGATGTCATCAATTTCAAATCTTTTTGATAATTCTACAATAATCAGAACTGCAATTCAATCGTACAGTCCATCATTTTGGTGTGATAATCCTATCTTGATAATTCGCAACCATTCAAAACACACTGGCGATTACTGCATGTTCTCTGCGGTCCTTTGTTTCACGAGTCTCTGTTTTTCGCGTACTTTATCGATGAGGTCTGCATTGTCCCCATCAGCCATATCCATAGTCCCCCCTATGATTTAAGGATGACAGCCATGGCATCAAGATCATCTTCCCCTGCGCCGTTATTTCCTATCAGAATGCAGCGGAAGGTTTCCCGTTTATCGTTGCGGTGAACAGTCTACTGTTTCCCTCGCAGTTCCTGCTGCGCATCGAAGAAATGGCGTACTGCCTCGGCAGAAGGGCGATTCATGCCGGGGGCGGCAGCGAGTTCCTCCACGGATGCCTCCTTGATTTTTTCCAGCGATCCGAAGTGGGTGCGCAGGCTTTGCCGCCGTTTTGGACCAATACCGACAATGTGGTCGAGGACGGAGACGAGATTGCGCTTGCCGCGCAGTTTGCGATGAAAGGTGATGGCGAAACGATGCGCTTCATCACGGATGCGCTGGATGAGATAAAGTGCCTGACTGCGGCGCGGCAGTTCAACAGGATCTGGATTTCCCTCCGTAAAGACCAGCTCAAACTGTTTTGCAAGCCCGACAACAGGGACATCCTTATGCCCTGCTGCATGGCGGATGATTTCGAGGGCCGAGGAGAGCTGTCCCTTGCCGCCGTCGATGATGATGAGGTCGGGCAGTTTCTCCTCAGCCAGTCCTACATAGCGGCGTGTCGTCACCTCGCGCATGGAGAGAAAGTCGTCTGGCTTGCCCTCCGTGCTGCGGATCTTAAAGCGGCGGTAATCCGATTTTTTCGGAGCACCATCCTCAAAGACGACCATCGACGCAACGGTCTCCTGCCCCTGATTATGCGAGATATCAAAACACTCCATACGGCGCGGCGGATGCTTCAGTCCAAGATACCGCCCGAGTTCCTCCACGGCACCAAGCGTCTGCTCATCCATAAGGCTGCGCCGCGTCTCCTCATCTGAAAGAAATTTTTCCGCGTTTCCGGTCGCCATCTGCACAATATCGTGCTTCGTGCCGCGCTGCGGAGAGAGGAGCGCGACCTTGCCCCCCCCCTTGCGCGCAGCAAGCCACGACTCAATAGTCGCACGTGCCGCATCATCGATGTCCTGCGGCAGGAGGACCTCACGCGGTACAAAGGTCGCCTGATTGTAGTACTGTTCCAAAAAGGCACGCAGGATGTCCGCATTGGTCTCCTCCTCGCTGCCGCGCAGGAGAAAGTGTTCTCGGCCGATCATCTTGCCGCC